>Ga0209755_10002406_pt1 | contig 25847 bp, 24 predicted proteins | sample TergutCo191P1_FD_187301 | JGI IMG/M metagenome (GOLD analysis project Ga0209755, IMG submission 187301) | Cornitermes sp. P1 segment gut microbial communities from Petit-Saut dam, French Guiana - Co191P1 (SPAdes) (version 2) | ecosystem: Host-associated > Arthropoda: Insects > Digestive system...
CGATTTCCTCCTCCGTCCGCGCCAGCAGAAAACGCACCCACTCCCACCAGTCGGTTCCGTCGTTTTCCGCAGGAACCTTCGACAGTTCTATCGTGTATATCTCCTCCGGTATTCCCTCGAAGCACAGTCCGTTGGCCATGTTGCAGAACCGGAACCGGTTCAGGTAATCCCGCACACCGGGAAACAGCGGCCTGCTCGTTATGCACACGCAAATCACCCGATGGATTTGGTCGTATTCGTCGCCCTTCCCTATCTGCTCGGCGATCATCCTGGACTTGTAGTACGACAGACGTTTGGCGATGTAGTCCTGCGGCTCCACCTGTATCTCGATGTTGACAATCTGCCCGCTTGTCGTCCTTACCTTCACGTCCAGGATGCCCAGCTTGTCATCTTCGAACTCCGGCTTCAGGTGCGTATCCAGAAAAGTCAGCTCGCACTCCTCCTGCGGGAGATCAACGAAGGCCCTGAGCAGACCGATCAGCGCGCTCTTGTTGCGCTCGTCGCCGAAAAGCAGTTTGAAGACGAAGTCGCTGGTTGGGGGTAAAACCTTGGTGCTCATGAACAAATATACCACGGATCGCGGCCCGGGGCAACATCCCGGTGGAGTGCCGCAACTCCGGTCTCGAACCAATAACCAATGGACAAACCCGGCGTTTTGCCGTACAGTGCAACCGTGAAGGAAAACCACTCCAACGGCGACACCGTGTCGCGCATCGCCTGGCATCCCGCGTTTGTCGAAGCCCTCAACATGGAACTCGCGGCGTACACGGACATACTGGAGTTCCAGCCGGAACTCCAGCTCACCTCCGAACCGTTGCGGATCGACTGCGTCGTAATCAAGAAGGCGGGGAACGTCCCCATCGAAAAAAACATCGCCGCCGTCTTTCGGGGAACCAACCTGCTGGAATACAAAAGCCCGGGCGACTACGTCTCCGTCGGCGGCTTTTACAAGGTCTACGCCTACGCTTGCCTGTACGCGGCAATAAAGGAAACGCCGATAACCGACATGACGATCTCGCTGGTGGAAAGCCGTTACCCGCAAAAACTGATAGAGCACCTGGAACGTGTACGCGGATACACGGTTGAAGAAACCCGTCCCGGGATTTATACTGTAGTCGGGGACGTTTTTCCGATCCAGCTTGTGGACACCCGGCGGCTTCCGGAGGACGAAAACCTGTGGCTCGGCGGCCTGAGCAACCGGCTTGGGATACCGGCCGCCCGGAAGATAATCGAGGGGGCGAAAGCCAACGGCAACGTGGCCAAACTGGGAGCGTACACTGGAGGCGATATTCCGGGCGAACGCGACGGCAATACAGGAGACAGTGAAAATGAACACGACTGCGGTAACATTCGAAAGCGTACTTGAGGAACTCGGCCTAGTCGCAAAGTGGGAGGCCAGGGGCGAAGCTATCGGTGAAGCCAGGGGCGAGGAACGCAAGGCGCTTGAAATCGCGCGGAGTATGCTGGAAATGGGAATCCCTCTTGAAACCGTGGTCACCGCCACCGGACTTGCCCCCGAAAAAGTGGAGGGGCTGTACGAGCGGCAATAGTCCGGCGGAGCGCACCCCCGGACAGCTTTCGGCGCGGAGCATTTGCGGCGGGCGGCGTTGTACCGGAACCGGCGCCCCGGTTTTAGTCGTTACCGGAATGTCCGTGTACGCCGGAGTACTGCCGGGGTTTGGGCATTCAACGCGGAGGGGCTGCGGGAACGCCGGGGATTAACCGCCCCGCTTTGCCTGAAGCTCCGCAATCTGCGCCCGCAGACGTTCGTTTAGCGGAAAATCATAATATAGCCCGTATTGCGTTCGTTTGCTTCACACTTTGTTTTATCGTCACTGGCGATATCATATCACACTTATGTGCAAAGCGTCAACAGTCCCGAAAGCCCCGTTCGGCGGTATGCTCACGTTGGGGCCGGGAGAAAACGGCTTTTGGGTTAAACCTTAAACCGCGAAACGGCCCGCACCAAAGAGGATATATTCTCGCGGTTCTTGTTGGTCAAATCGTTGACGCTGTTTACCGCCGTGTTCACCTGTGCCGCGCCGGCGGCCATTTCGCTCATGCTCACGGTTATTTCCATCGTCACTTCTTCCAGGTTGTTGCTTTCCTGGATGACTTCCTTGCTGCCTTCAAGCATTTCCTCCGAACCGTCTCTTACCTGCTGGGTTACCTCGTTTACCTGAGTGGACGACTGAAGTATCTGCTCGCCTCTCTGTCCCTGCTCTTCCATTGCGGTGCGAATGTTTTCGCCCTGATTGGCAACGGTCTTTACCCCCTGGTCTATTACCTCAAACCGATCCAAAACATTGTCCGTGGATTGGGTGATTTTGCCTATCGCATCCTGGATTTTCTTCAGTACACCGTAGATTGAATTGGACCGGCTGCTGGAATTTTCGGACAGTTTGCGTATTTCCCTGGCGACCACCGCAAAGCCCTTTCCCGCTTCGCCGGCGCGGGCCGCCTCTATTGCCGCGTTCATCGACAGCAGATTCGTAAGGGCCGCTATGTTTTCCATCACCGCGTTGATTTCCGAAAGCCCTTCGGATTCCCTGGCAATCTCCTCTATGTCCCTAACTACCTCTTGAAGACTGGATTTGCCTTCCACCGCGGATTTCTTAAGTTCCGCAAGGCTCCGGGTGTTTTGGGCAAGACTTGAGGTAACGGAGTGGATGTTGACAAACATTTCCTCAATTGCGGACGCCGACTGGGATACCGCGCCGCTTTGGATTTCAACGTGGCCGCTTAGTCTGTCGATGTTGCCGGTAACCCTCGCCATGGTCGCGTTGGTATTGCTCACGCTTGTACTCTGGTTTATAACCTTGTCCTTAACACTCTGAATGTTGGAGGCAATCTGGTTCATCGCGGTTGCCGTTGTTGCCATGTTTAAGGCAAGGCTGTCGCCTATCTCGGACAATATTCCCGACTGCCCTTTGATGGCGGTGATCATTTTTCTAAGTTCTTCCATGGTTTTGTTGAAAGAGCGGGAAGCCCTGGCTATTTCGTCATTGCCCCGTTCCGGAAGCCTTTTCGTCAAATCGCCGCTGGCAGTGTCGTTAATTGTCTGCGTCAAAAGAGTAACAGGCTTTATAAGCCGCCTTATGTAAATGAACAATACAACGCCCAGAATCAAAAGCCCGATAGCGCTGATAGCAATCAAATAGAGCTGCGTCTCTATCGTGGCGGCTATCGTGCGCTCGTTGGAAAACGCCACGGAAAACATGCCCACGGGATCGCCCGCCGCGTTATGTATCGGAAATGCGTACATGTGGTGCGGCACCCCGTCAATCGGTATTATGTCGCTGAATATCCGGTCTTCTTCCAGCACGATCTGCGCCACCAGGGGATCCGCTTCCCTGCCCAGGGCGCGGTCGCCGTAATAGTCCAGAATAGTGGTCGCGATGATCTCGATGCCTGAATAGAGCGACACATGCGCGTTAAAAACTTCCGCGAATGTATCGACAAACGCGTCTTCGTTCATGACCATGCGCGCTATAAAAACGCCGATTTGCTGGCCGCCGAAAGTTATCGGCGTGTACGTGGACACGGCCATACGGATGGCTCCGGAACCGACGCTGAACGCGGACACCGTTTCGCCCCGCATGGCCGCCTGGACATTGACCGAGCCGGCCTGGGAGTCCCCGAACATAGGGGGTATGTTCGTTCTAATGATGGTAGTTCCGTTTTCATCAAGCACCAGGAGTATACCCGCCTCGATTTCCACTCTTCTGCCTTCCAGATACGCAAACAGCGCCGCCCTGTCGACGGCTCCCGTGGCGGCATGGTTTATGATAACATTTGCAAGAATATCGCTTTGGGCAACAATTCGGGTTGACAGGGCCGAAATATCCGCCAGTTCGTCAAAGCGCAGGTGCGTTGACTCCGAAATCATCGTGGCTCTTTCTTTCGCAAGGTCGTCGGTAAGGTTCCGGATGGCTATGGACGTATACGCAACAACCAAAATCAGAACGAGCATCATTATACCGATGCTTGGGAGAAGGATTTTGCCTCTCAAACTTTTAAACATACAAACCTCTGATAAACAATACACGGTATGGGCGCAAAGCTGGGCTGTTTTGGACTAACCTCAAAAAGTTAGCAAATATGCCGCTGTTGGGGATTTAAATTCCGGCTACTGGAGACCATTGTACCGCTTACGGGACAATGGTGTCAAGGCTTCAATTTTATGCTTCGTCCAAATATTATGTCTGCACGTATTGACAATTGCAAAATTGCGTGTTAAGCTCAGCCCTAGTAGAAAAAGAAATCAGTTGATTTCCGAAATCAGGTTTACGAGAGAGGTATTACAGGTGAAGCGTTGTTTTAGACTATGGCAAGCGGCAGTTCCACTGGCGGTACTGGTGATGGTTTCATCGTGCGCTACGGCACCGGAACAGCAGGTTGCGGCTTTGGACACCCCGGTGAATTTGGTTCTAAACAGGGGGCACATAGAGCCCTTATCGTTTGGCGGGCCAATGGGACTTTCATGGGATGACGTTGAGGATCGGCAGAATTTTAGCGTACTTGTTTTCAGAAACGCCGAAAACGATGATCCGCGCGCGGCATTCGACAGGGTTGACGGCATAGACACCCTGTATTTGAACGTCAACGTCGCGTTTGACGATCTTAGCGACGGCCCGTTCTGGTTCCGTGTCCAGGCCTTGGCCGATGAGGATTTTTCGCTGCTAAGCGAGCCGATAGGGCCGTTTTGGTACGCCATGCACAGCGATGAATTTGCCTTTGACGCCCAGGGCAGTTATGCCATATTCAGCAACCCGGATATCCCGGTTGTCGTTATGGACACGCGCAGGTTAACGGAAAGGCAGGCTCAAGGCCATATCGTGGGCGATGCCCATGTTCTGTGGGCGAACCAACTGGCCGTGGAAGAAGGCTTTACACATGCGGACTTTAAAGCCAACGTGCTTACCGCATGGCGGAATTTCATTGCCAACGACCTGACTCCCGAACAACGGGACAACCTGGATCCGGCGTTGGGCTACAAGGATATTCATATGTTCCTTTACTGCGGGACTGCAAGCCGGACCATTCCGGCGGCAAGAGCGGTTGCGACTTTAGGCTTCATCAACGTGTACAACATTGGCGGATTTGTTGCCAACCCTTCCCTAAGGTATGTTTTCCCGGCCGTGGGCTTGCCCTGATCCAAAACCGGTAACGATTGAACAGCACCGGCTAAATCCGCGTTGGATTTAGCCGGTGTTTTCTTCCAAAGTTATAGTGGAATAACAAAGCTAAAGGGGAATAACAATGAAGAAACTGCTAGTGGTACTTTGTACGGTCCTGCTTTCACTGGCTGCTTGCCGGCCTACGGGAGACGGTGTTTTCGAAGGCGTGGGCAACGGTTTTGGCGGAGAGTTGCGGCTTGCCGTCACGATACGAGACAGTGAAATCACCGACATAGCGTTGATTTCCAATCGCGAGACCTATGCCACCTTTTCAAGGGCTTTTCCCGTGCTTCGCCGGCGTATCCTGGAAGCAAACTCGCCCGTGGTTGACAGCGTTAGCGGTGCCACCTTTACCTCTTTTGCGGTAAAAACGGCGGTTGCGGAGGCGAGCAGGGCGGCCGGCATTGATTTTGGCCCCATCACGTTCGCCACCAGAGGCCCGGAGCCCAGACAACTGGAACGGCCCCCCGTAAGAACCGACATCGTTATCGTGGGAGGCGGCCCTGCCGGGCTTGCCGCCGCAATCGGAGCCAAGCAATCCGGGGCGGAAAACGTTATATTGATTGAAAAGCTCGACATACTTGGCGGCAGCGGAAAATTCAATATGAATTTTGCCGAGATGATCAACTCCCAGGCGCAACTGGCCAATAACAGGGAAGAAACGATTGAAGGCTTCCAGGCCCACATTTCCGGTCGCGAAATAGTGGAAGCGCGTACACCGGTATGGGCGCAAGGCGCCGGCGAAGTGGACGGGTGGTTTAGAAGCTTCGGCGTGGAGCTAAACTACAACTGGGGCAGGTTTCACCACAAAGCCGGACCCGACACCTATGCCGGCAACCATATAATGACCGGAATGGAAGCAAAACTGCGGCAGTTAGGCCTGGACATACGCACCGGCACCAAAGGGATTGATCTGCTCATGGAAAACGGGGCGGTTGTCGGCGTTGTGGCGGAAGACAGGTATGGCCGGTACGACATCATGGCCGGTGCAGTTATTCTCGCGACGGGCGGATTCGCGGCAAACAGGGAACTGCTTGCAAGGCACGTTCCTCCCGCCGCGGACATAGCAAGCTCCAATCCGAGACACGCGACGGGCGACTTCATTCCGGTGTTTGAGGAACACGGGTTTTGGATGGAAAGAATGCAGCAATTGCTCATGGCCACGCCGATACTGAGCATAAACCGCGTACTGACCGGGAGCATAGGTGCCAGTCCGGGGTTTATTTACGTCAACGAAAACGGCGAACGCTTCGTGGCTGAAACTCTCAGCGGCTTGGCTTTAACGCAGAGTTTTTTGGCGCAGCCCGACGGCAGGGTGTTTTACATCTACGACCAAAATATGTTTGATGAAGACTATGTCGGATCACGTCGGTTGGTAGGACAGTACAGAGCCGGTTACCATGTCAGCGCCGACACGCTGGAGGAACTGGCCGAAAAGCTTGGTATTATTAACGGAGCAAACCTCGTTGCCGCCGTTGAAACCTTTAACAGGGCCGTTGACGGCTATATCAGCGATCCTTTCCGCCCGACCGCCTTCACGCGAAGGTTCAGGGAAGAAGGCCCTTTCTTTGGGATGCAGGTGACAAGCGCGGTTCATATGACGCGCGGCGGCGTTGTCCCCGATGAAAGAGCGCGCGTACTTATGCCGGACGGCTCCGTAGTGCCTGGCCTGTTCGCCGCCGGAGAGGTAACGGCCACTTTAGGCAACTTTTCCGCCGCCGTGATTTTTGGCAGGGTTGCCGGAAGGGAAGCGGCGTATCTTGTCGCCCGGCAGTAGCCTTTCGGGTCTGTCCATAAAAATTATTATGGACAGACAATCTTAATTCACAAGGCTAGCACAGGTCACATTCCTCAAAATCGAAGACCCTAACCATTGCCACGTTTGAGCGGATGGTTGCCCCGCCGCTTCTAACCTCGCTAAAGAAGAAATGCTCCCCCGGCGGAAGGTTTCTTGGGATGGGAAAACTCGCACCCGTCGCTCCAGCGATGGCCGTACCGCCAACATTGCTGTTTGCTGTATTTCTGAACCACTGGAAGCTGGGCGTTTGCCCTCCCGCAGCACTTGCCCCGACAGTCAGGTTGCCGTCGATGAATCCGGCAAACACGATTGTAGTCGCAGCCGGCTGTGCGGTGATTGTGGGCGACATTTGCGCGAAAACGGTAAACGACAGCACGGCCAATAGGACAGGCACCAAAATTAACAGTTTTTTCATACGTACACTCCTACATTTGTTGGTTATCAGTATACTTTAATGCACGTATGAAGTCAAGGGGCCATGGTAACATTTCACGATAAACGCATGAACGAAAATGCCCCGCACATTACCGACGAGTACAGAGGACCATGAGGATATCCGGGTAACACCCGAAGTCTACCGATGAGGAACGGCCCAAAAGCCGTCCCCCATCCTCAATTTTCCGCCTTAGTCCTCCATCTCGATTTCTTCGGCGGTAATGTCCATTGCGGTAACGGCTTCGGCTATGGCCAGCGCCTCAAGTCTGCGCTGTTCCAGGATTTCGTTCATCTGTTTGTCCAGATCCTGGCTGTCCTCGTCGTACAGTTTTATGTCCCGGTATCGCTTCATTCCGGTACCCGCCGGTATCGGGTGGCCGATAATGATGTTTTCCTTCAAGCCGCGCAGGTAGTCGGCGCTGCCGGCGATGGCCGCGTTGGTCAGAACGCGAGTGGTTTCCTGGAAGCTCGCGGCGGAAAGGAACGAGTCGATGTTAAGCGATGCCTTGGTTATACCCTGGAACACGGGCTGGGCGATGGCCGGCTGGCCGCCTTCCCCTATGACCCTGGTGTTTTCCTCGTGGAACTTGTACTTGTCAACCAACTGGCCGTAGATAAACCTGGTGTCGCCGACGGAGCGGATTTCGACCTTGCGCATCATCTGTCGGATGATAACGCCGATGTGTTTGTCGTTAATCGACACGCCCTGCAGACGGTAAACCTGCTGGATTTCGTCCATAAGATACCGCTGGAGTTCGCTTTCACCCATGATGCTCAACACGTCGTGGGGGTTGACCGAACCAGCGCAGAGCGGCTCGCCGGCTTCCACCGTGTCGCCGTCGCGCACCAGAAGGCGCTTCGCCATGGGGATAAGGTGCACAAACTCGTGACCGAACGAATCCCGCACGGTAATCTTGCGCTTCCCTTTGACAATCCCCTCGAAATACACCGTTCCGGAAACCTTGGCAAGCTCCGCCGGGCTCCTGGGTTTGCGGGCTTCGAACAGCTCGCTAACCCGGGGAAGACCGGAGGTAATGTCCATGGCGCGAACCGACTCCTTGAGAATCTTGGCGATGGTGTGCCCGGCCTTGATCCTTTGCCCGTCCTCCACCTGGAGAATGGCCCCGCCGGGAAGGTGGTAGGAGGCGACCTCGTCGCCGTTTTCGTCAACGATAAGAATCCGGGGCTGCTTGTTCTCAAGCTGAATGTCGGTAATGCGCTTTTCGATGTTCCCCGTGTCCTCGTCGATTTCCTCCCTAAGGGTCGTCCCCAGTATGATGTCCTCGTACTTAACCACGCCGCCTTTTTCGGCGATAATCGGGTCGGAGAACGGGTCGAAAGTGGCGATGGTTTTGTCCTTTCCAACCACCGTCCCTTTCTTTGCGACAAACTTCGAGCCGTTCCGGATTTCTATTTTCTGTTCCTGCCCGATCAGGTAGAGAACGCCGGTATTGTCCTCCGGCTTGTTCAGAATCATGGCGTAGGCGATTTCCTGCGACGCGATTTCCTCCTTGCCGCGTTTGATTATGGGATCGCCCCGGACTATCCGCTTTCCGTTTTCCACAAGCAGGGTGTCGCCTTTTTCCAGCTTGTATTCCCGCATCACCTTGCTTACGGTTACGAAACCTTTGCGCGTGAAAAGCCAGCTTCCGTCCTCGCGATCGACATAGGTGCCCACCACGTCGCGGATGTACACGGGATACTTTAGCGAAATGCGGTTTTCTTCGCTGAGTTTGGTCGCCGTGCCGCCGATGTGGAAGGTACGCATGGTAAGCTGCGTTCCGGGCTGGCCGATGGACTGCGCCGCAATGGTTCCCACCGCCTCGCCGATGTCAACCGCGCGGTTGGTGGCAAGGTTGCGCCCGTAGCACTTTCGGCAAACGCCGTGCTTCGCCTCGCAGGTAAGAACGGTTCTGATCCGCACGGTTTCGATACCTGCGGCGTCGATCTTTTCGGCCGTCGCCTTGGTGATTTCCTCGTTCACGTCCAGAATCATCTCGCCGGTAATGGGGTGCTTGACACCCTCCAGAGTGTACCGGCCGACGATGCGGTCGCCCAAAGGCTCTATGATATCCTCGCCGTCCTTGACCGCGGCGTAGGAAATACCGTTGATGGTGCCGCAGTCCTCCTCGTTGACCACCACGTCCTGGGCAATGTCAACAAGACGGCGTGTAAGGTAACCGGCCTCGGCGGTTTTAAGCGCGGTGTCGGCCAGACCCTTGCGGGCACCGTTGGTCGAAATGAAAAACTCGATAACCGAAAGCCCTTCCTTGAAGTTTGACCGGATGGGCAGTTCGATAATTTCGCCGGAGGGCTTGGCCATAAGACCGCGCATTCCGGCAAGCTGGCGAATCTGGTTTCGGCTTCCGCGCGCACCGGAGTTGGCCATCATGTAAATAGAGTTGAACCCGTCGCGATCCTCTTCCAGAGTTTTCATCATGATGGTGGTCAGTTCCTCGTTCGTCTTGTTCCAGACTTCGACGACGCGGTTGTAGCGTTCCTCCTGGGTAATAAGACCCTTGCGCCAGCCCTCCTGGATTTTCTGGACTTCCTTGTTCGCCTCCTCGATCATGCTGGCTTTTTCCTTCGGAATCAGAATGTCGTCGATACCGATGGTGGCGCCAAAAACCGTCGCGTAACGGTATCCGGTGGCTTTGATCGCGTCCAGCATTTTCACCGTGATCCAGGAACCCTTCTCGTTGAAGACGTACTCGATCAGGGAGCGCAGTTCCTTGTCCTTCAGTTCGTAGTTTATGAAGGGAATCTCCCCGGGCATTTCCTCGTTGAACACCAGCCGCCCGGCGGTGGTCTCTATGGTTCCGTCCTTCCCGGGCCTGACTTCGCGGCCTATCTTTTCCCAGACCGGCTGCTTCCCCGGTTTTACGCGGATAAGCGCCTCCCAGTCCAGCGAATGCGTTTCCACCGCCATAAGAACCTCCTCCGCGGAGGAGTAGAACGGCACCCTGTCCCTGGTCTCCGGTTTGGAGGAACCGGGGCGCTTGGCGTTGGGCTTAACCCTGGTAAGGAAGTTGATCCCCAGAACCATGTCCTGCGACGGGAATACAATCGTTTTGCCGTTTGCCGGGTTAAGCAGGTTCCGGGCCGAAAGCATCAGCGTCCAGCACTCCATTTGCGCCGCCTGCGTCAGCGGAACGTGAACCGCCATCTGGTCGCCGTCGAAGTCCGCGTTGAACGCGTGGCACACCAGCGGATGCAGCTTAATCGCCTTGCCCTCCACCAGCACCGGCTCGAACGCCTGAATGCCAAGACGGTGCAGGGTCGGCGCGCGGTTCAGCAGAACCGGATGCTCCTTTACAACCTCGTCCAGAACCGCGAAAACCTCGGGGCTTTCCGCCTCCACAAGCATCTTGGCCTTCTTGATGTTGTACACCACGTCCTTGTCAACCAGCTTTTTCATGATGAAGGGCTTGAAAAGCTCCAGCGCCATCTTGGTGGGAAGCCCGCACTGCCAAATCTTGAGCTCCGGCCCCACGGTGATAACCGAGCGGCCCGAATAGTCCACGCGCTTGCCCAGCAGGTTCTGGCGGAAACGCCCCTGCTTTCCCTTGAGCATGTCGCTGAGCGACTTGAGCGGCCGGTTGGACGAACCCTTGACCACCTTTTTCTTTTTGGAGTTGTCAAAAAGCGCGTCCACCGCTTCCTGGAGCATGCGCTTTTCGTTGCGGATGATAATGTCCGGCGCGTTCAGCGCCTGAAGCCTTTTTAGGCGGTTGTTCCGGTTTATAACCCTGCGGTACAGATCGTTCAGATCGCTGGTGGCGAAACGCCCGCCGTCAAGCTGAACCATGGGGCGCAGTTCCGGGGGAATCACCGGAATCACGTCCAGAATCATCCACTCCGGTTTGTTCTGGGAGTTGCGGAAAGCCTCGATAATCTCGATGCGCTTAAGCAGGCGCCGGTCGCTTTTCGCTCCCTTTTCGATCATTTTGTTTCGAAGCTCGGCGGCCATCTTGTCCAGGTCCAGGTTTTCCAGCAAGGTGCGGACGGCCTCCGCCCCCATGTTCGCGGTAAAACCGCCGCCGTAGCGTTCCTGCTCCTCCGCGTACTCGTCCTCGGAAAGCAGCTGGCCCTTCTTCAAATCGGTGTCCGCCGGATCGATGACCACGTACTTCTCGTAGTACAGAACCGAACGCAGGGCCGTCATGGACATGTCCAAAAGCAGCCCCATGCGGCTTGGAACCGAACGGTAATACCAGATATGCGAAACCGGGGCGGCAAACTCGATGTGCCCCATGCGCTCACGGCGCACCTTAAAGTGGGCAACCTCCACGCCGCAGCGGTCGCAGATAACCCCCTTGTAGCGAATCGACTTAAACTTTCCGCAGTAGCACTCCCACTCCTTGGTCGTGCCGAAAATCCTTTCGCAGAAAAGACCGTCCTTTTCCGGGCGGAGGGTACGGTAGTTAATCGTTTCCGGTTTCTTCACTTCCCCGTAGGACCAGTTCCTGATCATCTCCGGGGAAGCCAGCCGAATTACTATCGAATCAAAATCCTGAATATCCCGCATTTTTCCTCCTAGAAGTTGCTCGTGGACTTCTCGATCAGCTCCTCGTCCTTTTCGGTGAGGGGGATCTGCTTGTTTTTGTCATCATAGATAGCCAAATCCAAGGCCAGTCCTCGAAGCTCCTGTATCAACACGTTGAACGATTCCGGAATACCAGCAGCCGTGGAAGGCTCGCCCTTGACTATGGCCTCGTAGATTTTCGAGCGCCCGGTCATGTCGTCGGACTTAATCGTCAACAGTTCCTGCAAGGTATGGGCCGCGCCGTAGGCCTCAAGCGCCCAGACTTCCATTTCGCCCAAACGCTGCCCGCCAAACTGGGCCTTGCCGCCCAGCGGCTGCTGCGTTACCAGAGAATAGGGGCCGGTGGAACGCGCGTGCATTTTGTCGTCCACAAGGTGGTGCAGTTTCAGGAAGTAGATTATCCCGCAGAAAACCGGATTCACGAAAAGCTCCCCGGTTTTGCCGTCGCGCAGCATCGTCTTGCTGGTAACCGGCAGACCCGCCTCCTTCAGCTTGTCCTCGATCTGCTCGGTCGAGGGGGACTGGAACACCGGCGCGGAATACCACTCGTCCAGCGTCGAACCCGCCCAGCCAAGCTCCGTTTCCAGAAGCTGGCCGATGTTCATACGGGACGGAACGCCCAGCGGGGTCAGGCAGATATCGAGCGGAGTACCGTCCTCCATGTAGGGCATATCCTCCTCCGGGAGAATCTTCGCCACCACGCCCTTGTTGCCGTGCCGCCCCGCCATCTTGTCGCCCTCGCGCAGCTTGCGCTTGGTCGCGATAAGCACCTTGACCACCTCGTCAACCCCGGGGTTGAGATCGTCGCCCTCGGTGCGCCGCAGACGCTGAATGTCGATTACCGTGCCCTCTATGCCGTGCGGCACCCGAAGGGAGGAATCCCGCACGTCCTTGGCCTTTTCGCCGAAAATCGAGTTCAGCAGCTTGAACTCCGGTGTCGTCTCGATTTCGCTTTTCGGCGTTACCTTACCGACCAGAATGTCGCCGGAACGAACCTTCGCGCCGACGCAGACGATGCCTTCCCGGTCCAGGTTATCCAGGTTCTTTTCAGAAGCGTTGGGGATTTCGTAGGTAATCTTTTCCGGTCCCAGTTTCGTTTCGCGCACCTCGGTAAGAAACTCCTTGATGTGAATCGAGGTGAACATGTCGTCCTTTACCACGCGCTGGGAAATAAGTATGGAGTCCTCGTAGTTGTAGCCGTTCCAGGGCATGAAACCCACGAGTATGTTCCTGCCAAGGGCGAGCTCGCCGTCCTGGGTCGCGGGACCGTCGGCGATTACCTGCCCGGCAACGATTTTGTCGCCCGCGCCGACTATTGGCCGCTGATTGTAGCAGGTGTCCTGGTTCGTGCGCTGAAACTTGGCCAGCTTGTAAACGTCGTTGCCGTCGTCGTCGATGATAACCTGCGCCAGCGGCTTAACCGCGCCCTGCTCGTCCGGCCTTATGACAACCTGGCCGGACGTAACCCGGATTACGGTACCGCCCCGGATTGCCTTTACCAGAACGCCGGAATCGTAGGCGCACTTTCCCTCCATTCCGGTGCCGACCCTGGGCGCCTCCGGGAAAACCAGCGGCACCGCCTGGCGCTGCATGTTCGAACCCATAAGCGCGCGGTTCGCGTCGTCGTGCTCCAGAAACGGAATGAGTGACGCGGAAACCGAGATAATCTGCTTGGGCGAAACGTCCATGTACTGAATGTCTTCCGGCGCGCGCACAGTGTAGTCGCCCTGCCTGCGGCAGGAAACCTGCTCGTCCGCCAGCGACGAGTCCTTCAGCTTTGCCGAAGCCTGGGCGATAAAGTAGCGATCCTCGTCCATCGCGGAAAGGTACTCCACGTCCCTGGTCGCCGTACCCTTGTCAACCTTGCGGTACGGCGTTTCCAGAAAGCCGTACTCGTTGACCCTGGTGTAGTTTGCGAGCGACACAATCAGACCGATGTTCGGCCCTTCCGGGGTTTCAATCGGGCACATCCTGCCGTAGTGAGTGTAGTGAACGTCGCGGACCTCAAACCCGGCCCTGTCGCGGGAAAGACCGCCGGGGCCAAGCGCGTTCAGCCTGCGCTTGTGGGTCAGCTCCGCCAGCGGATTGACCTGATCCATGAACTGCGAAAGCTGGCTCGAACCAAAGAACTCCTTAATCGCCGCGACAATGGGTTTAATCGAAACCAGATCCTGCGGCCTAATCGTGTCGGTTTCCTTCAGGCTCATCCGTTCCTTGGCGACGCGCTCCATGCGGCTAAACGCCGTCTTCATGAAACCGGCCATAAGCTCGCCCACGGAACGCACGCGCCTGTTGCCAAGGTGGTCGATGTCGTCGAAGTTCTCGTCACCAACGTAAACCTTAATCAGGAACTTCATCGTGGCGATAATGTCCTGCTTGGTAAGCGTGTGCTCCGCCAGCGGAGGATTAAAGTCGAATTTGCTGTTGAGCTTGTAACGGCCAACCCTGCCCAGATCGTAGCGACGCCCGGAAAAGAACATCCCCAGAAGTTCCTTTTCCGCCGCCGCGACGGAAATGGACTCGCCCTGCATCAGCACCGAGAACACCGCCGCCAAAGCCTCCTCCCTGGTGGGCTCGTCCGTGTCGGAGTTTTCCTTCGAGTACTTTACCTCTTCCCGTTCGAAACAGTTCAGGAGCATAACGGAATCCAGCGACCGGTTCATCGACTTGTCGTCGGACGGATTCCTCAAATCGACAAATTTGATAACCTCGATGGAAGTTATCCCCCGGGAAAGAATGTCGTCAACGCTGTGCGGCAAAAGTTTTTCCCCGGCGCGGTACAGCTTTTTCATTCCCTCGCGCCCGTCCGCCTGTTTGGAACCTTTCCGCTCAACGGACGAAATGGGGGTTTCGTCCTCCACCCACACGGCGGCGGCAAGCACCTTGCCCGCAATCAATTCCCTGCTTTCCGGATTGTCCCTGACCTCAAGCGTTTCGGTGGTATAGAAAGCCCTGATGATTTCCTCGCGGCTTTCGAAACCCAGGGCGCGGAGGAAAATCGTTCCAAGTATGCGCTTTTTCCGGTCAACCTTGGCGTAAATCAGTTCCCGCTTCTGGTCTATCTCGAATTCCAGCCAGCTTCCCCGGTAGGGGATAAGCCTGGAGGAAAAAACCCCCTTCTCGTGGCTGAAAATAACGCCCGGCGAGCGGTGTATCTGCGACACGACCACACGCTCGGCGCCGTTTATAATGAAGGTTCCGCGTTCGGTCATGATCGGCACGTCGCCCATGTAAATGTCTTTCTGCCGTATCTCGCCGGTGTTCTGGAAAATCAGGTTTATTCTGGCCTTCAGCGGTATGGCGTAGGTTATTCCTTTCTGTTTGCAGTCCAGTTCGGAAAACTTCACGCTTTCCTCGTCCAGGGAGTAGTACTCGTAGGTGAGCTTCATGTCGCCGCTGGGACTTTCAATGGGAAAAGTTGACTGGAAAACCTCTTCCAGCCCCTGCCGCGCCAGTTTTTCGCCGAGTCTAACTTCCTCGCGCTGCAAAAAACGCTCGTAGGAGCACAGTTGAATATCGATTAAATTCGGCAGATCCGTAACATCCTGAATGTCCCTTCCAATGTATGTACGCTTGCCGGCCGATTTTACCTTTGTCATTGATCCCCCCTATCCGTTCACTGGACTTGCTTGAGTTAAGCAGTGGCTTTTATCCTGGAAAAAACGAGAAAACCCAACTCCCCAAACACCGCCCCGGTACGGAGCCGGAAGTTTGAGAAGCCAGGTTCTAAGGGCAAGAAACCCTTACTGAATTTCAACCGTACCGCCCGCCGCAGTAATAGCGTCCTTGATCTTGGCGGCCTCTTCCTTGGAAACGTTTTCCTTGAGCGGTTTCGGCACGCCTTCGACAAGGTCCTTGGCTTCCTTGAGGCCAAGGTTTGTAACGGTGCGGACTTCCTTGATAACGGCAATCTTCTTGCTGTCCTCAAAGCCCTTCAGAATGACGTTGAATTCGGTTTTCTCTTCCGCCGCCGCCGCAGGGGCCGCACCGGCGCCAACCGCCGCAACCGCCACCGGTGCCGCCGCCGAAACGCCAAACTTGTCTTCCATCATTTTGACCAGTTCGGACACTTCCAGAACGGTCATCGAAGCGATTGCTTCCAGGATTTCTTCTTTCGTTGCTGCCATATTATCTTCTCCTCTTGTCTTGCGAATTTACGCGCGTCATACGACACACGTTTCCCAAAACCGGCTTCTAAAACCAGTTTTGGGCATTATCAAAGCCCACAGGAACGGCAGCATCCGAAGCCTGGGGGCCCGGGCGTCGCCGGTTTGACGACACCTTAGACTTCCCGCGCCGCCTCAACGAAGCCGCCCGGGAAAATCCGTTCTAAGCCGCGTCCCCGCCGGAGTCGCCCCCGCCTTTTTGGTCCGCGATGGCCTTGACGGTCCGTACCAGCCGCGACGGAACGTCGTTGAGCGCGGCGGCAAGGTTGCGCGCCGGGCCGTTCATGACGGACATAAGCATGGAAATAAGCTCCAGCCTGCCCGGCAGTTTGGAATACGCCTCTGTCTGGACGGCGTCGTACACCGTTCCGGCGACAAGCGCGCCCTTGACCTTCAACGCCGGCGCTTCCTTCGCGAAATCGTACAGCGTTTTCGCGACCTCGCTGGAATCCATCGGCGCAATAGCCACCGCCGTGGGGCCGACCAAAAAAGCCGACACGTCCGGTGTGGAAAGCTGCTCAAAGGCAAGCCGCGCGAAGTTGTTCTTTACGACCTTGTACGTAACTTCCTTGACCCTAAGGTTGTTCCGCAGGGCAGTAATCTGCCCCACGGTAAGACCTCGGTAGTCCGTAAAGATGAAGTCTTCCGCGTTGCCGAAGACCTCTTTAAGCTCACCAATGGCCTTGGTTTTGCTTTCCTGTATTTTTTTCGCCACAATCGCCATAACTACTCCTTCGGCTCAGCCTAATCCGTAACGGAAACCCAAACGCCGGGCCCCATCGTGGAGGCAATGGAAACGGTTCGAACGAATTCGCCCTTGGCGTCCACCGGACGCTTTCGCTTAATTTCGGCAACCACCGTTTTGACGTTTTCGGAAATCAGTTCCGCGCCCATGGAAACCTTGCCCACCGCAAGATGCACGACACCGGTTTTGTCGGCGCGGAACTCCGTGCGGCCTTTTTTAAGTTCGGCCAACGCGCCCTTCAGGTCAAACGTTACCGTCCCGGTTTTCGGGTTGGGCATAAGCCCCTTGCGCCCCAGCACCATACCGAGCTTCCCGACATCCTTCATCATGTCCGGAGTCGCCACGGCGACGTCAAAGTCCGTCCAGCCGCCCTTCACCTTTTCGATAAGATCGTCGGCACCCACGAAAGTGGCACCGGCTTCCTGCGCTTCCTTTTCCTTTTCCGGTTTGCAGAACACCAGCACCTTTTTTTCGCCACGGAACTGATTTGGAAGAACCAGAGTGTCGCGCACGGACTGGCTTTTTTTCATGTTCAGCTTGACCGAAAGATCCACCGTTTCGTCGAATTTGGCAAAGGCCAGGGATTTTACCAGTTCAACCCCTTCGTTCAAACCGTAGACGTTGGCGGGGCTGTATTTTTTCAGGCTTTCCCGGTATTTTTTTCCGTGCTTCATTTTTCCACCTCGACACCCATGGACCGGGCGGTACCGGCAACGATCTTCATGGCGGCGTCAAGATCGTTCGCCGTAAGATCCGGCATCTTCATTTTGGCAATCTCCTCGAGCTTCGCGCGGGGGAGTTTGCCGACCTTGACATTGTGAGGCGTGGCCGAACCGGACTCCAGACCCATAGCCTTCTTTATAAGAACGGCGGCGGGCGGCGTTTTGAGGATAAAGCTAAACGATTTATCCGCGTAGATTGTGATAACGACCGGAATGATAAGCCCCGGTTCCATGCTTTTGGTCCGGTCGTTAAACTGCTGGACGAACTGCGGCGCACTAACCCCGTGCGGGCCCAAAGCCGGGCCTACGGGCGGCGCCGGCGTGGCCTTTCCAGCCGGACATTGCAGCTTGACGTAAGCCACAACTCTTTTTTTTGCCATTCAACGCTCCTTCGTGGTGTGTCCGGGGCAAACCGGGCGACAAAACCCGTACGCCGGACTAACGAAACCGGAATCCGGTTTCTCCCAACGGTTATATTTTTTCGACCTGCAAAAGATCGACTTCCACAGGCGTGTTTCTCCCAAAAATACCGACCATCACCTTCAGCTTGTTCTTTTCGTGGTACACTTCGTCTATCGTACCGGTAAAGGTTTCAAACGGCCCGTCGATAATCTTGACCTGTTCGCCCGGCGCGAAACTCTGGCGCGTGCGAACCTGGCGTTCCCCTTTTATCTCGCCGGTTTTCTGCAAAATCGCGCGGGCCTCGTCGCCGGAAAGCGGCTGCGGCTTGCGGCCCGCCGGAGTCCCCACAAAACCGGTAACGCCCTGAATGTTCCGAATCTTGGTACACGGTATCTTCCAGCCCATGTCCGCATCCGGAAGATCCATTTCCACCAGGATGTACCCCGGAAGGAACTTTCGGGTAAGGGTGCGCTTCTTGCCGTCTTTTACCTCGACAATTTCCTCGCTGGGGACCTTTACGTCCCGAACCACTTCCTTTTCGAGTTCCCCCGCATCCAACATCATGCGGATTGTCTTTTCAATTTTGTTCTCGTACCCGGAATAGATATGAAGAACATACCAGCCTGTAGCCATTTTTTCCCTTTTACGACCCGGGGAATACCCCTAACTGAACAGCCACCTGATACCAGAGAGCAGAAGGAAGTCTATGAAACCCAAAATCGCCGCCACTATGGCGGTGGAAATGAGCACGACCTTTACCGAGCTGATTACGTCTTCCTTACTGGGCCAAATAACCTTTCTAAGCTCGGCGTACGATTCTTTTGCGAACTGAACTATTTTCCTCATGCTCTCCTCGTTTTTCTACCACGCCCTTGAGCGCTTCCAGGCGCAGCAGGCTTCGAACCCGCGACCTGCGGTTTTGGAGACCGCCGCTCTACCAACTGAGCTATACGCCTCTGTTTTAAAGGCGGCTAAAACCGCCATCCTACTTAATCTTAGTTTCCTTGTGCACCGTGTGTTTCCGTTCAAAAGGACAATACTTCCTGAACTCCAGTTTTTCCTGGATGTTCCGGCGGTTTTTGCTGGTGGTATAATTACGCCGCTTGCATTCGGTGCACTGCAGGGCTATAAGTTCAACCACATTCTTCTTGCTTGCCATACGTCAACCTCTTCATCTTAAATTGGGGCAAAAACCCCAAAAAACGAACATTTTCGCCAGCCCTCGACCAGAATCGAACTGGTGACCTTATCCTTACCATGGATATGCTCTGCCAACTGAGCTACAAGGGCACACCGCAAATTCACGCAGTCCATGCAAGAATACAGAAAACGCCAAGTTTGGTCAAGCACTTGCGGCGAAAATTTAGGCACTAACGCATATTTTTTTTCGGCCCGCTTTTATGCTACACTAATTCCGCACCGCGACGGCGTTAAACGCCACTGGAGGGAATAAATTTGCTACAGCTCGCCGTTTTTCTTGGAAACCCCGGAGCAAAATACCGGCGCAACCGGCACAACGCCGGCTGGATGCTTGCCGACGCCATGGCCTTTTCCCCTTTGCTTTCCTGGCAGAAAAAGTTCAGGGGCCTGTACGCTTGCGGAAACGGGTTTCACTTCCTTAAGCCCCAGACCTTCATGAACCTTTCCGGAGAATCAGCGTTGGCCGCCGCGACGTTTTTCAAAATTAAACCCGAGCAAATCATCGTGGTTCACGACGAAATAGAACTCCACCCCGGAACCCTGTCGCTGAAATTCTCCGGCGGCCTTGGCGGCCACAACGGTCTGCGCTCCATGAAAGCCTGCTTCGGCACCGCCGACTTCTGGCGACTGCGAATAGGCGTGGGCAGACCCGACGGCAGAATCCCCGGCACCGGCGGAAGCGCCGAAAGCGGCCGCGAAGCCGGCATAGCCGACTGGGTGCTTTCCGATTTTTCCGCCGCCGAATCCGGCGCGTTTGCCCCGGTTTTCGACGTCGGCGCGGAACTGCTGGAGCGGGCCATTACCGCCGGCCCGGAAACCCTGCTTCCGGAATGGGCGAAAAAAAAGCCCCCGGCGGAACAACCCGCGCCTTCCGGCCAAGCCACGGAAACCTGGACACCGTAAAAAGGCTCCCCTCTTACTACGGAAGGGAGCCCTGCTCCGGAAGAAACCTAAACCGTCAGCCCTTCTTGGCCCAGTTTACGTAAAGCCCAGCCAGAACGGGCAAAAAGGCAATCTGAAGCAACATTGCCGGAACGCCCGGGCCCCAAACCCCCTGAATGAATCCAAGAGCCGAAACTTCCTCCCTCATGAACATCAGGGGCCCCAACATCATGGAAAGCGCCAGGAAAACGGCCCTTCCCGCGACCAGAGCGATGGCCACCGAGCCAAACGCCGTTACTTTCTGTTTTAGCAGACCGGCAACAAGACCGTAAACCGCAAGTTCGGGCAACATAAGCGGCAGCGTCCCCGGCATCGGGTGCCCCGTCAGCAGAAACGAGGCGACCGGAACCGCGATTCCCATAAGCGCCCCGGACAAGGGCCCGTAGGCCAGAGCCGCAAACAGTATCATCCAGTGCATCGGCTGAAAGGCCAGTATGGCAGGAAAAACAATCCCCCTGGCGTGGAATACCATTGGAATGATTAGGGCAAGGGCGAAAAACAGAACCTGCCCCAGCACGGCTGTCTTTGACTTCCTGAGTGATAATTGTCCATAGGTAACATCGCCGATTAAACCAGTAGCGACCATAAAAACCTCCTGCAAGTTTGTGATAAGTTAGTCTGGACGAACGCCGCGATTTTGTCAACATCCCGCGTTGCATCATTGCCGGTATGGGCAGCCCGCAAAAAGCCCCGGAAATCTTCCTTGTCGGGGCGGTTTGCCCATTGGTCTTTGTCCGATTTCAGCACGTTTTCGCACACGCCCGGACCGGGCCCGCTGTCCGTAGACGGCGTCATTCCAGGCGGGCGTTCAACCCGTTTTCACGCATCAGGCGGGCCACCCGCTTCCGGCTCACGCGCTTCCCGTGCAGTTCACGCAGCTCCAGGCACACCCGCGGACTGCCGTACCGCATCTTGTGCCTCACCACTATCCCGCGAATCAACAGCAGGAGTTCCGCGTCCTCGTCGCTCCGTCGCGACGACCTTCCGTATTTCGCCCACCTGTAGTAGGCGCTATGGCTTACCCCGAAAAGGGCGGTCATCTCAGTGACGGTCCACGTCTCCAGATTGGCCTGGATGAACTTGTATACCGTCACGGGGTATCCATTTGCGCGAAGATGGCCGCAGCTTTTTTTTAGGATTTCGTTCGCCGACCTGAGCGCCTTGTTTTCCCTGCGCAGGCGGGTCGTCTCCTCGTCACGGGGCCGCCCGTGTCCGGGGAACGCGCGGCTGCCGGTTTCCGCCGTATCCCTTGCTTCCTGCATCCATCGCCGCAACATGCTCTCGTTGACGCCTAGATCCACGGCCACCTGGCTTACCGGCTTCTCGCGTTTGCCGGCCAGCGCAACCGCCTCGTCCTTGAATTCCCGCGTGTAGATACGGCGTTCCGTGCCTTGCTTCTTCATCTTTTCCTCCCCTTGCCATTGTATCATTCGCTTATATTTTCGTCTGCCGATGTGGGTAAAGGCCGGGGTTTTCTTGCGCTTTACGCGAGTGCGGGCCGGCGGCCCCCTACCCCCGGCGTTGACGCGCCCTTTCCAGGTTTTCCCTAACACCGGAACGGTTTGGGTCTATTCGCAGAACGGCTTCGAAATCCGCGATCGCCAGGTCGTATTCCCCTTTCCGGAAATGCACCAGACCGCGCAGATTGTACGCGTTCGCGAAGTTGGGCTCCAGCCGAATCGCTTCGGCAAGGTCGGCAATCGCAAGGTAAAACTCCCAGCCGTTGAAACGCACGAAACCGCGATTGAAGTACGCCGACGCAAGACCGGGGTCAAGCCGAATCGCCTGATCGAAGTCCGCGATTGCCCGGTCGTGATCGCCCCTTCTGTGCCGGGCGATTCCGCGCAGGTTGTACGTCCTTGCGGAATTCAGGTTCAGGTCTATCGCCCGGGTAAAATCGTGGATGGCCCGGTCGATGTAGCCCTTGTTCAGATACGCGTTGCCGCGATTGGAATACGCCCGCGCGAAACCGGGGTTCAGCAGTACCGCCCGGGTAAAGTCGTCGATTGCCGGGCCGTGTTCCGCCCTTCGAAAATGCGCCACGCCGCGCAGGTTGTACACGTCCGCAAAGTCCGGTTTCAGCAGGAGTATCTCGGTAAATTCCCGGATTGCCGCCGCGTAAGCGCCGGTGTTCAAAAGCAGGGCACCCCTTTGCAGACAGACCGCAGGCGCGGCTTCCCGTTCCGGAACCGGCTGCGGAAGTCGCGACGGAGCGGCGGCGCAGGACAAAACGGAAATCAGAGCTGCGGCCGGAACAACCAGCGCGAACGGTTTTTTCATTCATACCCCCGTCCTTACATTGTACCCCCATTTTCCGGAAAGCGAAAGGGACTTGCCGCGGAGCCGATCCGCCGGCGGTGAACCGGCGTCTTGCCCAAGGGCGGCCTAATGGTATATAACATCCCTATGGCAAACAAGCGAAGCAGTGTAACCAAGAAGTTCGGGATACTCACCGCCGGCGGCGACTGCCCCGGACTGAATACCGCGATACGCGGCGTGTGCCGGGCCGCCCAGGGCCGCTACGGAATGACCATCGTGGGGATAGCCGACGGATTCCGGGGCATTATCGAGGAAAACGTCCGCATTCTGCAGCCGGCGGACTTTTCCGGAATCCTCACCAGGGGCGGAACCATTCTGGGAACCAGCAGGGAAAAGCCGTTTAAGTCCGAACTGGGGCATTCAGACGAAATTCTGGGCGAAAAGGTTACGGCGGTAAAGGATACCTACCACCGGCTTGGGCTTGACTGCCTGGTGGTTTTGGGGGGAAACGGCACCAATACCACCGGATACCGGTTCGCGCAGGAGGGATTGAACGTAATCGGCCTTCCGAAAACGATAGACAACGACATTGTGGGGACGGACCGGACTTTCGGTTTCCAGTCCGCGCTGGCGATAGGCACGGAGGCGATTGACCGTCTGCATTCCACCGCGCAGAGCCACAACCGCGTTATCGTAATCGAGCTTATGGGCCACAAGGCCGGCTGGCTGGCGCTTTACGCCGGCGTTGCCGGCGGCGGCGACGTGATTCTCATTCCGGAAATACCCTACGACATCAAAGCCATAGGGCATCATCTGGAGGGAAGGTCAAAGTCCGGCAAGGGCTTTTCCATTGTCGTGGTCGCGGAAGGCGCGCTTTCCAGGAAGGAAGCAGAAATGGACAAACGTGAACGCAAAAAGTACCGCGCGGAAAACGGCCCTTCGGTGGCCTACCGCGTGGCCCGCGAAATTCACGAGGAAACCGGAATGGAAGCCCGGGCCACCGTTTTGGGCTACGTCCAGCGCGGCGGCATTCCCAGCGCCTCCGACCGCGTTTTTGCCACCAGCCTTGGAACAGCCGCCGCCGACCTGCTCGCGAAAGGCGACTACGGCCGTATGGTGGCCCTTAGAAACGGTCGCATAGATTCGGTGGAGTTAAGCGTTCCGGCGGGCCAGGTTAGAACCGTGCCCAAGGACCACTACATAATAGACACCGCAATCGCCGTGGGAACCTGCATGGGGATGGACTAGAAACCGGAACCGGTTTTAAGGCGGCTTCGTTTAGTTTGCTTGATTCCGCTGATTCGCAGCCTTGGGGTGGAACGCCGGGCAGTTGCCGCCGGCGTTGTTGTACACTTCCACCGCCGGCATCAGTCTGGTTTTTATTTCGAAGACGTTGCACGCATGGGGGCGAACCGGATCCCAGCTAACCCTGTAGTGGGCGCATTTGATGCAGCTTGGCGGGCTCGGCCTGTGGCCGCCGGGCCGGCCACTGTACGGGGTTTGACCGCCGGGTTGGAAACCGCCCGGGTTTAACTCCGCATCCTCCGGAAACATGAAAACCCACCGCAGACGGACTGCCGATGAACCGGAAGTCCCCTAGGCGTCCACGCCAAACAGCATACCGGCAAACGGGCCGACCGGGGCAAAGGGAGCGGACACGCCCTCCGTTTCCACGTAGTCCCTAACCTGCGCGTACTGATCTATAAGAGCATCAAGACGCGCGTCGTCGCTTGCAAACATTTCGACATCAAAGTCTATTTCCGCATCCAGGTTCAGGTCGGCGACAATAGGCTCGGTTCGGGGCTCCGTCCTGTAAACGGCGATGTGATAACTTAACTGTTCCAGTTGATCCAGCAGAAGGTCGATAACCCTTTGCACGTCGATGTTGACACCCTCCGGAACGGGAATGCCGGAAACGGCCCCGGAACGCGCGTAGTTATAGGACGACGGGGAATCATGCAGGGAATCGCCTATAGCGAACCCCGTACTTGGAAATATCTGATAGTTTACCGATCCGATAGTCATAGCAATTTTCTCCTCATCGTCGTCGTCAAAGCAGGGAAAACTCCACGGCGTTTTCAGCGCCGCCGATCTCCGCCCGCTCCTTTGCTATAAGTATCGGATTCCAACTCCCGGAGTTTAGCGAAATCTTGCCACGGCGGCACGATTTTTTTCGCGTTGACTAAACGCGGCCCGGGCCGCTATATTTACGGCAGCCGTGGCGACCCCGACCGCGAACAGGCCCGGTTCGTTACACGCCATTCCGCAGACCGGCGACGGTTTCCATGTCGAGGCCGGTGATTCGTTGAACAAATTCCGTCGAAGCACCTTCAGCCAGGGCGTTTCGGGCGATTTTTAACGCTTTTCTTTCCTCGCCTTTCTCCGTGGCGCAGTCAATTTCGCTCCTGCGGTCCCGTTCCGCTTTTTGCAGCATCTCGTAAACCTCCCGCGCTTCCGCGTCCAGCATAACCCATTCCTGTTTCTCATTCGCAAACGCTATCGCTCCGTCCATGCCTTTTACCTCCTCGACCAGCTCCGGCGGGCTTTGCGGATCCAGCCAGACCAGCCATCGGTGCAGGGGGTTGGACGCAAGATCCTTCCCCGCCTGCTCGCGCCATTTTATCATATTGATGAAATGGATTTCCATAGCGCCGATCAACACCAGCGAAGGGTCCGTATCCTCGCGCAGGCGAAACCGGCTGTGGACGCCGGCCTTGGGCAGGAAGTCATAGTCCACGATATTTATCGCTATGGTGTCCGGCAGTTCCCTGTAGTCCTGCCCCGCTTTTAGAGCATCGGCGTACAGTCTGCTCCAGTAGTACAGGCTGCGGCGATCCATGTTCCGCTTGTCCTGCAACTGCACCTCGATGTTCACTCTGGTTCCGCCCTCCAGAACGGCCCTTACGTCCAGCGTACAGGATTTGCCGCCGAGCAGTTCCCCGATGAAAGGCTTCTTCTCAACGATTTCAAGCGTTTCGATTGGTTTTCTTCCGGACGGTTCCAAGACCGCGTTCAGGAAGCCGACAAGTTGGGGTTCGTTCCCTTTTTCGCCCATGACTTTGTAGAACAGAAAATCGTTGAGCGGATTGAACCTTCGCAAAGGTCTGGTGTTGTTTTGTGTTTCCATACCCTGTATATGGCGCAAAACCGGATTTTGCTTGAGTGTTTGCGGAAAGTTTGGGAAAAAGTGAAATGCGATGCGGATTTCATACATTACATGCGTAATTTTTACATGGACAGCCTATACGGGCAGTGGTAGCGTTATCGCGTATGGAGTGGCAGAGGGGGTTTTACCCGCCAAACAGAAACCAGTTCCGGGGCGACAACGCCCGTTGCGCGCAAGTCCGCACGAGCGGCGAATACCGCCGAGCCGGTTCCGGTTCCATTCCGGGTGGGTACAACGCGATACTCGGTAACAATATTGTTAATAGTATTGACATAATTACCCCCCC
>Ga0209755_10002407_pt1 | contig 25842 bp, 35 predicted proteins | sample TergutCo191P1_FD_187301 | JGI IMG/M metagenome (GOLD analysis project Ga0209755, IMG submission 187301) | Cornitermes sp. P1 segment gut microbial communities from Petit-Saut dam, French Guiana - Co191P1 (SPAdes) (version 2) | ecosystem: Host-associated > Arthropoda: Insects > Digestive system...
CGGACTTTTTAGACATTATGGCTATAGTTTACTCAGTCATATGCTGCAACCTTTTCTTAATGTTTGTTCGCTAAAGTTATCTGCTTCTTTTTCTAGTCTTCCGACTTAAAACTCGAATTTCGGCCTATTAATAATTATATCACAAAATAACGGTATTGCTATATCATTCCTCATTTTAGGTGTTGTATTTATAAGTTATATTCATTCCTCTACAAATTCCCCGTCTTTCCAATTGCCTTCCTGCACTCTGCCGTCCGCAAAAGTAAGTTTCCCTTTGCCGTGGCGTTTGCTGTTTATAAAATCGCCTTCGTAGTAACCGCCGTTTAGGAGGCTTTCTTTGCCTTTACCTGTAGGTCTGTCGTTTTCCCAATCACCTTCGTATACAGAGCCGTCTTCAAATTACAGTTTCGCCATTTTCTAATCCCATAAAAATAAAAAATATTTTCCAAAATACTCAAAACCTTTTAACGCCCTGTTATGCGCTTTTGTTATAATTTCATAATTATTATCAAATTTGCCGTCAATTATTTTGTACGGGTCTTCTCCAAAATATTTTAAGTAAAACTTTGTGGAATTTTTATCTAAGGAATCTTCATACAAAGCGTATTCAAAAGCAAATATCATTTCATCAATAGTATTTAACCAATCTTCAAGATTCTTTTTATCCTGTTCATCTTCTACATCTACTACAGGGCGTGCGCGGCTTATTGAATTTATATCGCCCGGATATCCGTGCAGTTCTTGATTTCTAAATGCTATAAGCCTAGGTAAAATTTCTTTTGCCAAATATACATAACAATTCCAATTTTCAATATCAGAAATATGATTCTTCCTGAATATTTTTTGAAAAAAGAATTTTATTTTATATAATATATCCCTCATAGTCATATTGATAATCCTACGTTACGCGCCATCAATTATCGGTTCAGAATTATTATCATTTAATACCGTGCCGCATCTGTCGCATTTACAAGGAGGCTCGTTGTCATCGTAAAAATAATTTGTTGTTTTGCATTTTTTACAATACAATTGCAAAGAAGGGGTTTCAAATTTCATGTTTGAGATATCGAAAGGTAAGCCTTTAAGCGGTTTGCCGTTAGGTGCAAAAGACTGCGATTTATCGTTGTTATTTTCTTTACACATTCTAATTATCTAACTCTAACAGATCCAATTCAAGATATTCTCTTAAAGAAATTCCTTCGCGGTTTTCGAGAATTTTATCTACCTTATGAGGATCAGGGCAATCCATCGTAACGATCATTACAGTATTCGATGCATCTCCGAAATCAACGCCTGATTTATCTTTTCCGAATTCATTCTCAATATCTTCCATTGCCATTGCCCAGAGACGGCTGTTGTTGAATGTGTATTTTGCATATATTTTTTCCTGCGGTTCTTTAGAATCATTCTCTGATTCGTTATCATCGCTATCATCACTTAGTATTATTAAGTCAATTTTACGTCTTTCATTTTTTGATAAATCAGCATAAGAGTTTAAAACATAATATAAAACACGGAAACTTTCTTGCTTTTGAATTCCAAGCAACGCTCTCTTTTTAATAATTTTTAATTGACGCATATATTTATCTTTTTCAAACGCGATCATGTTTGAAAATATTTCATCGATAATCGCAGGATCGGCTTTTTCAAGAATAAAAAGCAATCCGGTTCTTAAATCATCATCGTCAAGATCAAATACTTCATTATCCAATGACGAAATCCCGTATTTAATTGCTTTTTCGTTAAGCCTTAAAGAGCACTGAATTAAATTAGTATACATACTAATAAATTTTTTTCTGGTCATAAAATTCTCCTATAATTTATCTTTTTTATAATTATATCACAGGGCTAAGGTACATTTATATTGACAAAAAGCGCGAAAGTATGGACTTTTGTTGCGTTTTACCGGGCTTGCCCCGATTCTTCACTCACTGATCGGATAAAGGCGTATCATAAACATGAACTGACAGCCCTTCATCATCAATTTCGTTTACTAATATTGTGGAAACTTTTGTAAAGTATTCGAATGTTTCAGGGGGCAATGAGTCAAATAAAATTAAACTATCTTGATTGCGTTTTAATAAAATATCTCCGTCCGCTGTTCTGAATGCTTGCGGGGAAGAAGGTTCTCCTTCGCGTTCGTACATTACAATCATTATTTCATCTTGCGCATTGACAACGACATCATAATCATCCGGGTCAATCGGATCATTCAAATCGTCTTCTGATTCGGAGCCGCTGTCTGTTTCTTCGTTTGCTTCTTCTTCATCATCTTCGATATCTAAACCTTTGGGAAAAATCCTACGTCGCCTTCGTAAACGCCGTTTTCCATTATCAATTTTCCTTTTGCCGGCTCTTCCATAAAAACCTCCTTTTACTTTTGTTTCAGCAAACATCTGTAAACATATAATTAATATTTTTCGTTATAATTGTTTTTTTATAACAGCGTATATCCTGTTAAGCACTCTTATCCGATCAAGCGGTTTCATAAAATAACTCACTGCACCCATGAAAAGGCACTTTTTGACTTTATCTGTATTCTCCACCGAGCTGACCACAATCACTTTAGCGTTTCTGTTGATACTTAAGATTTTTTCAAGAGCTTCAATCCCGTCCATAACCGGCATAAGTATATCCATTGTTACAAAATCAATTTTAGATTGCAGTTCTTGATATTTTTTAACTGCTTCCGCTCCGTCCATTGCAACCGCTATAACTTCAAATGCCTCAGATGCTAATATTTGACTCAGTTGTTTCCCCATAATAAGGGAGTCATCAACTACAAGTACTCTTTTTCCTACACCGAAACCATGCGGGAAATTCGGTGTTTCAGGTTTTGACGGTTCTTGCGGTGCAGAAGGCTTTGCTACAGAACCGCCCGAAGATGTAGTTTTTTTCGAGGTAGATGCAGGCTCGGATTTTTTCGTCTCCGTTTTTTTTGCGGCAGATGCCGGTTTGGATTTTTTAGTTGCAGGTTTAGGCGCAGGTTTCGGTTCTGACTTCGGCACTGCTTTCGTTTTAGCAACCTTCCAGCCTAAAGCATCTGTAAACTCATAGATAATATTTTCCGCTACTTCCTGCGAGATATATGCATCGGTAAGATTTCTTATCGCTATTTTTACAGCTCTTTCTTTATCATCCTGCGAACCGTTTAAATTATCTTTTAACGCTTTTGACGCTCCGCTGGTTTGAACGGTATAAACCAGATTTTTGTCATTGTCTTTGAGTGACGGTGCAAAATCGGGCAGATAAGCTTTTAATTTTCCGAGCAGGATATCCGCGCCGAATTGTTTGCAAATTGCGGCTAACGCGGCTTTGGAATTATCAAAACTTTTTGCCTCTTCTTTTTTTATCAGAGGATTCTCGCCACAAAAAGGGCATTTTGTGATAGTAACAGTTTCGCTGTCCTTTGTTTTCCATTCAGCTTCACAATGAATACATTTCATTTTTTTCTCCTATTATTGTTGATTTTTGCTTCCAGTTCATTTTTTGCAGAATTTTTCTAATATAACTATTCCACAAAAAAAGCATAAAATATATAAACAAAACGCTTGTAAATATGGATTATTGTTGCGTTTTAACGGATTTTTAATGAGAAATGGATTTGGCTTGATTTATACTTTTATCAATAAAAATGAAAATATTGACAATATGTAGATAATAGTCTACATTATTATTGTGTATGAAATTGAGAAAACAGATACATTTACTGATTGGTTTCATGACTTAACAGATATTCGTGTAAAAGCACGGATTGAAGCAAGAATTGAGCGTGCAAAAAACGGAAATTTTGGCAATTGGTCAGCAGAAGGCGGTGAAGTTCGTGCAATGGTTATTGATTATGGTCCTGGTTATCGGTTGTATTACACTGTTCGACAAAATAAAATTATTCTTCTTTTATGCGGAGGAGATAAAAGCACACAAAAAGCCGATATCAAACGTGCGCATAATATCGTAGAGGAGATATAAAAAATGAAAATTACTAAATGGAACATTTACGAAGAACTCAAAACAGAAGAAGAAATTCAAGCGTTTATTGAAGCATCTATTGCCGAAGCAGAAAACGATACCGATCCCAGTTTGCTTGCTCATGCCTTAGGTGTTGCGGCAAAAGCAAGAGGTATGCTTGCTGTCTCTCGTGAAACTGGAATTGATCGTGCAGGGCTTTACCGTTCGTTTGCAAAGGGAGGTGATCCGCGTATCAGTACATTTGACAAAGTTGCTCGTTCTCTCGGATATCACCTAACACTTGTTCCTATGCAAAATAATGATTAATTGCAAAGTTAATTCTCAAGTAATCCCTCTTTTCTTCAGCTCATTAAGAACATTCTGAGCTTCGGCATGCCCTTGTTGCGCCGCCATTTGAAGTAAACCGACGGCGACATCTAAATTTGGTTCTGTGCCTTGCCCGTTCAGCACGCAAACGCCGAGGTAATATTGCGCTTCATCGAGTCCTTGAGACGCTGAAGCTTTTAAAACACCAACTGCTTTCTCAAAATCTTTTTCCACACCTTCGCCGTGATAATAACAAAGCCCTAAATGATACTGCGCCCATTTATTTCCTTGTTTTGCAGCTTTGTAGTACCAGTCTGCGGCGGCTGCAAAATCTTCTTTTACTCCCTTCCCTTTGTGATAACACAATCCAAGCTGATCCTGACAGGAAGGGTATCCTGCTTCCGCCGCTTTGCGGTACAGCTCAACAGCTTTTACAAGATCTTCCTTAGTACCGATTCCATGCTGATAGCAAAATGCAAGATGTTCTGTTGCCGGCAGATTTCCTTGTTCCGCAGCCATGCTGTAATACTTAACCGCTTTTTCAGGACTCTTTTCTACGCCTGCGCCAAGCTGATAAAAAACGCCGAGTTCATTCTGCGCTCTGGCGTAGCCTTGATCCGCCGCTTTTTGAAACCACTGCGCCGCTTTAGCATCGCTTTTTTCTGTGCCGTAACCGCCCGCACTGCAAATGCCCATCATAAATTGAGCCTCATCGTGCCTTTGATCCGCAAGCTCTTTGAAAATTGAAACCGCTTTGTCATACTGCTTCTTGTCAAAAAGCTCTTTTCCTTCTTCGCATTTTTCTTTCTTTTGTTGTTCTGTCATTTTTTTCTCCTAAATTAAATTTTTATTTTTCTTAAACAAAGGGAGAATCATTAACTGTTGATGTTCTTCCTCCGTCTCTTACCAGTATCCATTTATTCGCTATAAAAGATAGATAAATATCTGACGGCGGCTGTTCTTCGCCGTCAAAATCGGGCAGAGCGGTTACTAATTTTATCAACTCTGAATCTGACATCGCTACAGGCGATCTGTTCGGATAAAGTTTATTCAATGCTTGTGCAATTTCAATATAATCTTTCCATTCCAGAAAAACTTCTTTGGTTCTTTTTTCACCATTTTTCTTCCAATTTCCTTCTTCAACTTTTCCGTCAGGGTAGGTCATTTTTCCTTTGCCGAATGGTTTACTATCTGTTACTTCGCCTTCATAAATTCTGCCGTCAGCATAAGAAAATTTTCCTATGCCGTTCGGGTAATTTTGAGAAAAATCGCCTTCGTATACATCGCCGTTTGCGTAAGTCATTTTTCCTTTGTCTTGGAATCTGCCGCCGTAAATTCCGCCTTCGTATACATCGCCTTCGGCGAAAGTAAATTTTCCTGTGCCGTATCTTTTTGATTCGCTGAAATCGCCTTCGTACATATCGCCTGCTTTAGCATGTTGCCTTATGCCGGAAGTTGCGGTTTGACCCCAGAAGCCGTCGAATACTTCGCCGTCAGCATAAATTAATTTTCCTTTACCGTGTTTTAGATTTTTAACCCAATCGCCTTCGTATATTTCGCCGTTTGCGCAGATCAATTTTCCTTTGCCGTGGTATTTGCCGTTTTCAAAATCGCCTTCGTATACATCGCCGTTAGCGTGAGTCATTTTCCCTTTTCCGTGAGGTTTGCCGTCAACTGCTTCACCTTCATACACAGAACCGTCTTTTAATGTTAGTTTTGTCATAACATCCTCCGTTTAGTTTTATAATTTTTTAAAATCTGTTTTATATTCATCATTAAATATTAATTGCTCCCTGTTCTCTTTACAAATTCTCTAAGTTCTTCGACATCGCTATCAAATCCTTCAAGCGATTCGTAAATTGAAAGTGATTCTTTGTAATATTTATTGGCATTTTCCATATCGCCTTTTGCTTCATAATCTTTACCGGCATTTTTAAATGAGAAAGCGATATAATCTTTTACTTGGCAATATTTTTTTCTTAACTCTAAAGCTTTAAGATGATATTTGAGCGCTTCTTCATATTTACCCAAAGTGCGGTAATCAGTACCTGTGTTGTTATACGAAAGCGATATTTCAGAGGCATCTTCTTCGAAAATCTTTTCATAAATTTCCAGAGCTGTTAAATCATATTCCAATGCTTTTTCATAATTATTAAGATTGTAATGACAGCCGGCAATACTCAAGTTTGTAGCAGCGGTATATGAATGTTCCTTACCATGAATTTTTTCATATCCGTTAAGCGTTTCTTCGTAGTAAGATAATGCTTTCTCATACTCTCCCATTTCTTCATAACAGACAGCAACGCTGTAACATGAATTATTCGTCTCAAAATTTTCATTAACATAAATTATTTTATATGCTTTATAAGCTTTTTCATAATAAATTAATGCGTTTTTAAAATCTTTTTGATTAAAATAATTATCAGCAATTTTATTATATACATAAGCTGTATCTTCATGTTCTGTCCCTAAAACTCTTTCTCTTATCGCAAGAGCTTTCAAGTTGTAATTAAGAGCGTTTTGGTATTCTTTTAAACTTTCATAACAGAAAGATATTCGATTATAATAAATAGCGGTATTTTCATTATCTTTTCCATTGAGTTCTTCATTTGATGCAAGTGCGTCTTTATAATATTTAACCGCTTCTTTATAATCCGTTAGTTCCTCATAACAATCGGCTATAAAACTTAAGGTATCAGTAATATCATGATGTTTATTATAATTTTTTTTATAAATTGAAAGCGCGTTTTTATAATAGAAAAGCGCTTTTTCATAATTTTCATGCTTACCATAACTGCCGCCAATTACATAATATGTTGAAGCAGTATTAATATGATCTTTCCCATAATGTTCTTTCATTTTTTCCAAAAGCTTGCAAAAAAGTTCATCGGCTTTTACATAATCCTGCTCTACTCCGTAACCTTCTAAATAACTTAAAGCGAGTTTATACTCCTCTTCGATAGGGTCTAGCTGTTCTGTTTCACCATTTTCAAATTTTTCATCAGACATAATTTACTCCTAATTTATTAGCGGTATCTGCCAGATATAATTATTCTGCAAAAAATGCAAAAAAGATATAAACAAAACGTGTGTAAATATGGACTATTGTTGCGTTTTTAAGGATTAACCCAAAACATAATTATTTGATTAAAATATTATAACATAATTAATAATTATAAACAAAATAAAAACTTGAAGTAATCCCGGAAATAAACTATTTTTAAAGTATGTCAATAAGAATAAAAAATTTTTTAAGTAAGATATTTATTTTAGGCTTGATGTTCGGTTCGTTATTTTTTCTCACACCACAGCAAATGAACGCACAGGTTTCATCAGAGGCGGCACGCCTTCTCCGCATTGCAAATGTCCAAGTCTTAAACACGCAGATAAGCCCGCAAGATTTTAACTTACAGCTCCTAAGAGGGGGAACTGCATCTCTTTCTTCCTACAAAGGAAATGTTGTATTATTAAATTTTTGGGCTACATGGTGTCCTCCGTGCCGTAACGAGATGCCCTCTATGGAGATTTTATATAAGAATTTTAAAAATCAGGGGCTGGAAATTCTTGCTATCGATCTAAGAGAAAATATAAACACAGTTAGGCGTTTTATTCAAGAAAACCGCTACACCTTCCCGATTTTACTGGATACAAATGGCAATGTAGGCAGCGCTTATGGTATAAGAAGTATACCCACAACTTATATCATTGATCGGCAAGGAATGATAATCGGAATTGTTAATGGAGGAATTGATTGGAATACTCCGCAGATTATTTCAGCTTTTGAAGCGCTATTAAATAGCAAGTAAAAATAAATTTCTATAACATGACAGAATATCCATCAATATTATTAACTTTTATTGCAGGTTTACTTTCGTTTTTTTCACCATGCATACTTCCCTTGTTACCGTCGTTTCTGAGTATACTTGGAAGCGCCGGAGGAATTTCTAAAACAGGGGTTGTTTCATTATATGAAGAAAATGAAAAAACAAGTAAAAGACGTTTTGTTTTATTTACAACAACTGTTTTTTTTATTCTGGGATTCTCTATAATTTTTATTATCCTCAGTATTATTGTTTCTACCACTTTTTTACTGATGGGTGGAATCTCAAAATACATAAACATTATTGCAGGAATTATCGTAATAATTCTCGGTTTAAATTTTCTTTTTGACTTTCTTACTTTTTTAAATTATGAAAAAAGATTTTCTGTTAATAAAAAACCAAAAGGTTTGATAGGCGCTTTTCTTGCAGGAATGGCTTTCGGAGCAGGCTGGACTCCCTGTATCAGCCCGATCCTTACAAGCGTTTTATTCCTTGCAGGGCAAAGCGGTAGAACAATAACCGCTGTTTTTTATTTAGCTTTATTTTCTCTTGGATTAGGGCTTCCCTTTCTTTTATCCGCCTTGTTTTTTGACCGGTATCTTGTCCCGGCAAAATGGTTTAAAAATAAATTACCGATAATAAAGAAAATCAGCGCATTTATGCTTATAATAATAGGTATTTTAATTTCAACAGGGTACTTTTCTGTTTTTAATAATTTGCTGCAAAGATAACAATATTTCTTTAAACCATTTTCACAATGCGCATAACAATCTGAGCGGAGTGTTTCGCCGCAATGGGCAGAAATTCATCAAAACTTATTGGCGACTCTGTACCTGCAATGTCTGAAAGAGCGCGGATAACCAATACAGGAACAGAAAAAAGACGGCAGCAATGAGCGATAGCCGCGCCTTCCATTTCTACCGCCGCCAAGTCAGGGAAAAGTTTTTTTACAGCTACGATGCGTTCAGGTTCGTGCATAAAAATATCACCTGAACCAATCAAACCTCGGCAGTGATCAAATGTTTCGGGTAGAAGTTTTTCTTTTTTTAATTCGTCTACCGCGTCTTCAGCAATTTTTATTAATTTTTCATCTACAGAAAAAATTTGCGGCTGCCCCGGAAGCTGCCCCGGCAAGTAATTAAATGCAGTAACATCAACATCATGATAAACAAGCCCTGTAGAAATGATCGCATCCCCGACTTTCTGTGTATTAATAACACCGCCTGCAGAACCTGTATTGATAACACAATGCGGATTAAATTTTTGAATAAGCAAAGCGCAGCCGACAGCGGCATTTACTTTACCAATACCGCATTTTAAAACAGTAACATCTTTATTATTTATTTTACCTGTGAAAAATTCAAAGATTCCGTTTTTTTCAGTTTTAAAATTACCCATTGTTTCACAAAGAAGACTGATCTCATTTTCCATCGCGCCTATAATACCAATCATTTTTTCCATCCTTTTATTTTCATTTCGTCTATGTCAACGAAAAATATTCGCAGATAGATTTGCGCCATTCGTAATTTTTTTCTTTATTTTCCCATTCAAGAACTTTTTTAAGGGTAAAGTCCCTCATATCAGGGGGATTATTGTAATGAATGATTCCAAAACGGCCGCCGCCAATGTAGCAAACACTGTCGTTTGTTTCAAGTTGTTCTATTTCAGTGAGGCGGTTAAGAACACAATCAAAATGTACAGGAGCGCCTGAATCTTTATCAGAAATTGCAGTGGTAATATCTTTAATCGGTTTTCCGCACCAAGGGCAATTTGGGCTGGTGATGGGATTGTCGGGAAGTACAGGCGCTATCCAACGCGGGCGTTCTGAATTGTTTTCCCTGTTTACTTCAAATTTTGGTTCAGGGTAAAAACTTTCAGCAGATTTCTTAGCAGACCTTTGAGATTCTTCTTTCCGAAAACGCCGATTTTTCCGGTTATTTCCGCCTTTTCCATTGCTCATGACGATTACCTTCCTTGGTTAATTGCATTAATTCATTACTCATTACCAGGGCAAGCCTTTGAATTGCAGCATTAAGGTAGTTCTCGTCATTTATGCGCTGACGCAGAACTTCAAGTTTTTTAGAATCCAAAGACTCCTCATTCTCTGTTTGAGAAGAATTTTCACGTTTACGAACAGAAAATGATTGTTCTACTATCATACACTCTCCATGAAGGCTGATGCAAGATGATTAATCGAATTATTACTGACAAAAATAACGTCAAACCGAATCGCCATATTACTATATTTTCGATTTTCTGAGAGGAAAAACTTAGCTGTTTTAATAATTTTTCTTTGTTTCTTTATATCGACACCGTATCTGAGATCTTCCATGCCGAAAACAGACCAGGTTTTTACTTCAATAAAAATGATTGTTTCCCTTTCAAGAGCGATAATATCGATTTCCCCTGTTTTTGAACGGTAATTTTGAGCTATTATTTCCATACCGGAAGATTTTAAGAAGGCGGCGGCTTGATCTTCCCCTTGTTTGCCGGAGGCTTTTTTATCCAAACTTAAAATCAACCTCTATTTATCGTCATTAAATTCCGCAGGATCTATCGCTTGCCTGATAAAAAGGGTTTTATCGGCTAAAAGATCGATGGTCGGCGTTTCCCCGGGATTAATAACCTTTTTGTTTCTATCCATCAACAATTGAATTACGGGCCTCATCGGCGCATTAACATGAACACGAGTAACCCTCGCTACAGATTCGTCATTTAAACGGACTATTGAACCGATGGGGTAAATACCCATAACTTTTGTAAACGCGCTGATTACAGCGGGATCAAAACGGCGAGCATTATCAGCGAGAAGGTTTTTAACAGCCTGATAACCGCTGAGCGAAGGTCTGTACGATTTCTTAGTGACCATCGCTTCAAAGGCATCGGCTACAGAGACTATACGCGCTCCTATATCGATGGTTTGACCTACAAGGCTGTCAGGATAACCTTGACCGTCCCAGCGTTCATGATGCTGAAGGGCGATAAGATTCACTTCGTGAGGGCCGAATAACTCCTTGGTGACAATTTTTGATGTATGCAGGGGATGGCTTTTTATCTGTTCAAGTTCCGCTTCAGATAACCCGCCTTTTTTTTCGGTAATCCCTTTGGAGAGGCGGAGCATCCCTATATCGTGAAGCAATGCTCCTGAAACAATGTTGTGAACTTTATGATTAGGCAGTTTCAATTCGTGCGCTGTTAATGCGGAAAGTATCGCTGTGTTAACAGAACCTTTCGCCAATTCATGACCGGAAACTTCTCCGCCGAGAATAAAGCCGACAAAACTGTCGGGATAATCGCGCAGATCCTGAAGCAGTAAAACGCTGATATTGTCAATCATCCGCATTTCAATATCAAGCCCTGATTTTAAACCGGTAAAAACAGAATTTAATTTTTCTATTAAGTTCTTATATGCACGATACGGACCTGAATTAATCCTTACATCGCTTATAGAAAATTTAATTACAGGTTTTTTTTCAGGAACGTTAACGACAGGGGTGTCATCTTCCATTATCCGGTTAAATTCATCTTCTCCTTCCGGTTCATTTTCTGTTTCATTGTTAAACCTAAGACCTTTAAGAACATCCAATTCATCAGCATCAAATATATCTTCAATATCAAAATCGTTTACAGTATCATCTTCTACAATAAGTTCCCCTTCGGTTTTAACAACATCAATACCCCAGGAAACAAGAAGATCGATATCTTTTTGACGGAGCGGAACATTCGCAGGTACAAGCATATTAGTTCCCTGTGTGAAAACCGGCGAGGAGAACATCTGCCCCGGTCTAAGGTCATTAGTACTAATTACATTCATAGCTTCCCTTATGAATATCGGCAAAAAAAATGATGAAGGCAAGAAAAAAGATTAGCATCCAACCGCATTTAACGGTAGAAGAAAAGAAAATTGAGAAAATATTTACAATTTTCTCATAAATCCTTGTGAAAAGTCTTTCGGATTTTTCACAACTGACAAGCAAATCTTAGTCAGCAGATTCTGCGGCTTTAGCGTTTCTCTTTACGATAAGTTCTTTAATTTTTGCGCCTTTACCGATTTTCTTACGTATGTAGTAAAGTTTTGCACGCCTGACTTTACCGGGGCGGACAACTTCTACTTTTACAATCCGCGGTGAATGAATAGGGAACACCCTTTCCACACCTACATTGTAAGAAATTTTCCGTACAGTAAAGGATTTCCCGACTTTGGAATTTTTCATGGCGATTACAAGACCTTCATAAATCTGTACACGCTCGGTTTTACCTTCGACTATTTTAAAGTGAACTTTTACTGTATCTCCGACTTTAAATTGGTCAACTTCTTTTTTCATTTGCGCGGCTTCAATTGCCTGAATTTCGTTCATCATCTTCTCCTTGTATTTCACCGCCACGATTCAAGCGGTCAATAATGCCATTAATTTCCTTGTTAAAAAGACCAAGTTCCTTGCCCCGCCGTATCAGATCGGGTCTTTGCCGGAGGGTCTTTTCAACCCTTTTTTCCAACCGCCAAAGGCGTATTTGCTCATGATGCCCCGAGAGCAGAACTTCAGGGACTCTCATTGTATCAAAAACTTCAGGGCGTGTAAACTGGGGGTATTCCAAAAGCCCGTCAGAAAAACTTTCCTCGCTGAGCGAATCCGCGCTAATCACGCTGTCCACCAGCCGGTAAGTTGCATCAATTACCGCCAGCGCAGCTACTTCCCCCGAAGAAAGCACATAATCCCCGATAGAAATTTCATCGTCTACATAACGGTCAATTATCCGCTGATCGATGCCCTCATACCGCCCGCAGATAAGAATTAGCTCCCTTTCTTTTGCCAGTTCACGCGCCAATTCTTGGGTAAAGGGTCTGCCTGATGGGGAAAGATAAACAGCTCTATTCCCTCCTCCCTTTGCGCTCTTCCCTGAAGCTTCCAATGCGCGGGCGAGAGGCTCCGGCAGCATGAGCATCCCCGGTCCGCCGCCGTAGGTCGCGTCATCGCAGGTTTTATGCTTGTCAGTTGCAAAGTCACGGATATTAACCGCTTGATATTCAATTATCCCTTTTTTAATAGCCTTCGCCATGATTGAGTTAGCGAAAAAAGCGTCTGTAATTTCCGGGAATAGGGTAAGGACTGTGTATTTCATTATCAGTTATATCTCCCAAATCGGTATTGAGACAATTTCTCTGGAAAGAGCCATACGTTCTCCTTTCAGACAAAGAACAGCGCCAAGCCCGATTTTCTTTTGCAATTTTTCCAGTTCCTTAAAATTTTTACAGTCACTGAGGTTTGGGTTCATAGATTTTTTAACCTCTATAGGATATAAAGTCCCGTTTTGTTCCAATACTATATCAACTTCATTTTGATTCGAATCGCGATACATCCACATCACAGGTTCTGCACCGTTATGATAATATGTTTTTAAAATTTCCCCAACAACATATGTTTCCAATATCGCTCCCGCCATCGCGCCGCTCATCAATGATTCCGGGGTTAACCATTTTGTAAGATATGAACATAAACCTGTATCTAAAAAATACATCTTAGGCGTTTTAATAATCCTGTTTGTTATGTTAGGTGAATACGGACGCAATAAAAAAACCAAACCAGATCTTTCCAGAATTCCCATCCATGTTTGCGCTGTTTTTACATCTATACCGATGTCTCGCGAGATAGACGAATAATTTAATAACTGTCCTGTTTGAGCTGCAACAACAGAGATAAAATCAAAAAATTGCAAGGGCTTTTCAATATTGTAAAAATCTTTCACATCACGTTCTATATATGATTGAACATAAGATGAATAATACACTTCTCGTTCTATTTTTTTATCAGCAAACGGTTCCGGTAAACCTCCCTCCCAAATATGTTTATAAACATCCTGAATAGAAAGTTTTTTTAAATTCTCGGATCTATCCATTGACGGTAAAAAAGGTTTACCGGAAAAAGCTTGTTTTATTTTCTCGCGGTAAGACAAACCAAATAAATCTAGAATCGCAATCCTGCCTGCCAAGGATTCTTGTATACCTTGCATTAGTTTGTATTTTTGTGAGCCTGTAAGCCAAAAAGCGCCTTTTTCTTCTCTATGCTCATCAACATAAATTTTTATATAAGGAAATAGCTCAGGCGCATATTGTACTTCGTCAATAACTACAGGCGGGGGATATTGCTGTATAAATAATTCAGGATCAGTTGAAGCTAGTTTGCGTGCATTTAAATCATCCAAAGAAACAAACCTGCGTTTTGTTCCTTTGGAAATGTTCTTAAGCAGAGTAGTCTTTCCAACCTGCCGCTGCCCGTTAAGCAGAAGCACGCGAAATCCCTTCGCTGTTTTTTCCAGCATGGTTTGCATCGTTCTTTCTAAATCTGCCATTTAACACCTTTGTATAATTTGGAGTGATATTCCAAATTATACAAGAAAAAGAAGCGGAAGTCAAATAGGACTAGAATTAATCTCTGGAAAGTATCTCACTCCAAAATCCAAAGATTCTGAAGCACGATCTTCCCTTCTGCGCGGTTCTTTAAAAACGCAGGATTTATCTCTTTGATAAATTCTTTCCTGAACGGGACTAATTTTAACTCACCGTTGGGGAGTTTGATTTCTGCAAGTTCGCCACCGCCGCCTTCGATTACATCTGTAAGAAAGCCGATTTTGTCTCCGCTCTCTGAGACTACAGGCAGGCCTTTTAAATCTTCGATGTAAAATTCGTTTTCACCTAAGGGGGCTGCTTCTTCGCGGTTTGCCAGTATTTTTGAGCCGTTTAAAAATTTCGCGTCTTCAGGATTGTCGATACCTGCAAAACGCATCAGCACAGATTGACCGTTTGCTTTGCTTTCTTCGATTTTGAGTGTCCGCTCTTTTTCGTCTTTACTGACAATTACTGATTGCAGTTTTAAAAGATGATCGATTTCACCTGATGCAGAGCGAATTTTTACAAAACCTTTCACTCCAAAGGGCGCGCCTATAAATCCTACAATGAATTTTTCAAGCATCTTGTATATTTATACTGTGCGTTTTTTTCAATCAAGGATTTCCAGTACTGTATGTTTTCCCGTTCTTGCGCTGGCGGCTTGAAGAACGGTTCTAATCGCCTTGGCTATTCTGCCGTGTTTGCCGATTACTTTTCCTATATCGCCTTCCGCAACTCTCAATTCCAAGATTGTTGATTTTTCACCTTCTACAATATTTACTTTTACCTGCGTGGGATCGTCGACAAGGGACTTCGCCAAGTATTCTATTAAGTCTTTTTCCATGGGGTTCTCCAAAATAATTCAATAATGAGAGGTTATTATTTTATCGTTAGATTCTTTTTATTGAAGATTCTGCGGACTGTATCGCTTACTATCGCGCCTTTGGCAATCCATGCTTTGGCTTTTTCCGCATCAAATACAATTTGCTTTTCTTCAGCTTCGATGGGGTGATAATAACCGAGTTCGTCAATAGTTTTACCGTCTCTGGGAGCTTGTTTGTCTATTACCACAATACGGTAATAAGGACGTTTTTTTGTTCCGAATCTTTTAAGCCTGATAGTTGCGCTCATTTTTTTCCTCCTGATGTTTTTCTGCGCGGTTCATTTGAAACGCAAGCAACTTTAATTGCATAGCAGAAGCCTGATTCGTTTAGATTTGGTACGGTTCATTAGAAACGTATGGTTCTTTAGAAACGTCCGGCTCAGGCTGACCGTAAATAAAGTGTAGGTATTTTTTTGCAGTTTGTCTAGAGCAAAAACTTCGTTTGTAGAAACGAAATCTGCTCTAATATAGTTTACCAAATTCTCATCTCTCTTTATTCTTCCTAACTCTTCTATGTTTCTTAACCCCAACATTATCTTTAATATAATTTGAAGGGTTCTTTCCTGTTATTTGTTTAAACACTCTGGAAAAAAATAATTGATCATCAAAACCTGTGGCTGTAGATACCTCTTTTATAGAATCGTGTCCTTGCTCTAAAAGACGTACAGCTTTTTTTATCCTGTATTCTGTTAAATACTGCTGAGGAGAAATATACATTTGCTGCATGAATATACTATAAAGACGACTGCGGCTTAGATTAATGTGATTTGCAATATCTTTAACACTTATAGGTTTATAATAATTCGCAGTAATGTAATCAAGAGCTTTTTGAAAATGTACTGTACCTGTCCATCCCGGGGGTATGCTGCTGTGATCCAGAGAAACAGTTTTTACAAGCGCAGACATTAAAGCGTAAATTGTTGCAGTAGCTTGAGTCGCACTAAAGATTTCTTGCCCTCTCCATGTGTATAAAAAATCATACACTCTAGATACTGACATAGCGGTATTGTGATCGAGCGTGCGTACCGGATTTTTTGGTTCAAAACCCGCTGCGTTTAAAAGCAAGCGTGCATCTACGCCGTCAAAGCTGAGAGCGAACATTTTTAATGGGGTGCTTTTATCCGATTCGCATTTGATCGGAACGCCGGGATACATGGCGAATATATCATATTCCTTGACCGGAAACTCCTTATCGCCAACGGTGTAAATACCATTACCTTCATCAATAAGATAAAGCGCGTAAACGTCAGAGCATTCGATGGGCAGAACGTAAGACGAAGGGGTTGTAAAATATGCAATCTCGTGCATGGAAAGAGATCCCAAAGGGCGAAACTTATTCTTGTAATAGTAATGGTAAGCCGGTTCTGATCCTGATTTAATCATTATTACCTCCATCTTTTAATTTACTACAAAATTCCATTGTATCAAGCGGTTTTTTAAAAAAGGCAACAAAAGTCCATATATTCGCGCTTTTTGTATATACAAATGAGGAATTTAACAAGATAATTAATAAGAAACAAAAGCTTTTCTTACCTGATAATAAGGGGAAAAATATGGTTTTTAAAATAATAATAAATGAAAGAAAAGAAGAATGGACTGATTTTGATCCAAACCAAGACATAAGAATTTGGGGGGATATAATTATATATGAAATTAATTGTGATGAATTAAACATATCTGTAGAGAGTGAAAATCAAAGTAAAGCTTTAGAGAAAATAAAAAGGAAAATTGCGGATCTTAAAAACATTAAAATAGATGAAGTAGAGTTAAAAACAGAAGAAGATCACATACTGGAAATTAGTATAAAAGAAGTAATAGAGCATTTTAATATTTGGGAAGAACTTGCAAAGAAAGGAGACGTTGACGCTCAATTTAAACTGGGAAAATGTTATTATACAGGCAGCGGTATAACAAGAGATTATCCTGCCGCCGCTCATTGGTTCGGCAAAGCGGCAGAACAGGGTAATGACAAAGCGCAGCATTGGTTGGCTACCATGTATGAATATCATATCGGTATACCGATGGATTTAAACAAAGCGATAGAACTTTATTCAAAAGCAGCAGCGCAAGGACACGAGGAAGCGCAAAAAAGGCTGGAAGCTTTAAAAGCAAGGGAAAAATTTAAGAAAAAAAGGTAAGAGAAAAAATGTAGTAGACATTTTAATTTATTAAAGTATACTAAAATCATTCAGGGAGAAAATATCATGGAAAAAATATCGAGTTTTCAAGTTGATCACCTCCGTTTAAAACCGGGGGCGTATGTTTCACGAAAGGATAAATTTAAAGATTTAATTATTACCACCTTTGATCTTCGTTATAAAGAACCGAATAAAGAACCTGTTTTAGATCAGCCTGCGCTGCACACTATCGAGCATCTATGCGCCACCTTTCTGCGTTCACATGCTGTATGGAGTCCGAAAGTTGTCTACTTCGGGCCGATGGGCTGCCGCACCGGTTTTTATGTAATTTTAGAAGGCGATTATTCTTCTGTTGATGTCCTTCCTCTTCTGCTTGAAATGTACGATTGGATAGAAAAATTTGAAGGCGATATTCCGGGCGCATCCCCGATTGAATGCGGCAATTGGCGCGATCAAAATATCGATATGGCAAAATTAGAATGCCGCAGATACGCCGATCTTTTACGAAAAGCAAAAAAAGAAAATTTAGAATATCCGGTTTAGAAACCTTATTCCCTAACCGTCAATTTTCTTATAAACTGCTAATATGTCAGAACTACAAAATTATCAAGGTAAAGCAACGATGGAAAAAATAACCTCGCTGGCAAAAAGACGCGGGTTTGTTTTCCAATCATCAGAAATTTACGGAGGCCAGAGCGGCGCGTGGGATTACGGTCCTCTGGGCATTGAACTAAAAAACAAGATTGCCGCCGCGTGGTGGAAGGAAATGACGCGCCTCCACGACAATATAGTGGGTTTGGATGCAGCGATTTTGATGCACCCCCGCACTTGGGAAGCCTCAGGTCACGTTGAAAATTTCACTGACCCAATGGTTGATTGCAAAAAATGCAAATCTCGTTTCCGCACAGACATGATCCCTGAAGAAAATCTCGCGTCAAAAAAATGCCCTGACTGCGGCGGCGAACTGACCGAGCCCCGTAATTTTAATTTGATGTTTAAGTCACGCATCGGCTCTGCGGAAGATACCGCAAGCGTCATTTACCTTCGTCCTGAAACCGCGCAGGGAATTTATGTTAATTATAAAAATATCATTCAATCTAACAGGATGAAAATTCCTTTTGGCATCGCTCAAATTGGAAAAGCCTTCCGCAATGAAATTGTAACAAAGAATTTTATTTTCCGCACTTGCGAATTTGAGCAGATGGAGATGCAGTATTTTGTAAAACCCGGCACTGATGAAGAATGTTTCAGCGATTGGCGCAAACAACGCTGGGCGTATTATGAAAAAATCGGCGTTAATATGGAGCACATGCGCTGGCACAAGCACGATAAATTAGCGCATTACGCAAAAGAAGCATACGATATTGAATATCTTTTCCCGATGGGCTGGCAGGAACTTGAAGGCATACATAACCGCACAGATTTTGATCTCAGCCGTCATGCGGAATTTTCCGGAAAAGACATGCAGTACATCGATCAAGACAATAACAATGAACGCTATATTCCTTACATTATCGAAACTTCCGCAGGTCTTACACGTAACGTACTGATGATACTCTGCGACGCTTACGATGAAGAAAAAGTCGCCGATAAAGGCAACGTCGGAACCGAAGGTTCCGCAGATGACTGGCGAACAGTCTTGCGCTTTCACCCCGATTTAGCGCCGATCACAGTTGCAATACTCCCGCTCATGAAAAAAGACGGTCTTGCAGAAATAGCGCAAGATATCCGCGCCGAATTAAAAGAAGATTATGCTACAGATTACGATCAGGCAGGCGCGATTGGAAGACGCTACCGCAGACAAGACGAAGCGGGAACACCGTTCTGTGTCACTGTTGATTATCAAACCAAAGAAGACGGGACGGTAACGCTGCGTTTCCGCGATTCGATGGAACAGATTCGCGTGCCGAAAACTGAACTTGCATCGCGGTTAAAGCAGGAGATAAAAGCCTACAAAAGAGTGAAATAAAATTGACTTGTTGGATTTTAATTTATATACTATAGATATATGGACGAAAAGGTTCTTTTTGAGAAGTTGGACAGAATTATTATGCTTCTGGAAAAAGTAAATAAAGAGCCGCCTTTAGTAAAAAGAATTATAGATGGTTCAGCAACCGGAGTTGGTATTTTAGGTATAATTGCAATTATTGAGACAATTAGAACATGGATAGGAGGATAAGTAGTAATTATGGATGAAAATTTAATTTGGCGACTTGTTTTATCTATTGCATTGTTATTTTGCAGCGGTTTACTTTTTTACCTTGGAAGAAAACTTCGTTAGAAATTTTATTTCTTAAATTTTTATGTTCCTAACCGTCTGCCTTAACCCCACAATTCAAAAAACACTTCGTTTTTCTTCGGTAATCCTCGGTACTGTGAACAGAACAGGGGTACACCGTCTTGATGTCAGCGGTAAAGGTATCAATGTCACCCGTGTTCTGACACAGCTTGGAAAAAAAGCCTTGCACCTAACGCAGCTCGGCGGTGATTTGCGCCTGTTGTTTTTATCGTTATGTGAACAAGACGGACTTAATGTTAAGTGGGTGGAAAGCGACAGTCAAATACGTTTTTGTTACACGATCATTAATGAAAAAGACAGCAGTGTGACAGAATATGTCGAAGAATCGGCTTCTGTCGGGAACGTAACTGAAGAACGTTTGTTGAAAGAGTTTGATTTTATTCTTCATAAAGAACTTGATTTAAAGTGCCTGATTATTTCTGGAACAAAAGCAGCAGGTTTTTCTGATGCTGTTATTCCAACAATGGTAAAAAAAGCAAAAGAAAAAAAATTAAAAGTAATTATTGATATAAAAGGGAATGATTTAATTGAAAGCCTAAAATATCAGCCTGATGTAATAAAACCCAATCTCTATGAATTTGCCGCGACTTTCGCGCCGGAATTAATAAAAGATAATGATCTTATAAAGAAAAACGATGTTGTAAAAGAGAAAATAAAATCCATCATGTTAGATATAACGCAAAAATATAAATGCTGCATTGTTTTAACTAACGGCAGTAAAGAGATACTTGCCTCAGAATGCGCATCTAAAACAACAAACACAGCTAAGACGGAAGATAATATTTTTTTTGTGATTGATGTAAAGCCGATAAAAGCGGTAAACTCAACAGGCTGCGGCGATGCGTTTACAGCAGGCTTTGCCTCGGCATTTGAAAACGGTATGAATTTTAAAGACGCAATTAATGAAGGGATTCGCTGCGGAGCTTTGAATGCGGGATTTGAGAAGCCTGGGGTGATACAAGATAATTAGTTATTCTTTCCTTGTTCAGCATCTTCAAGAGGTAACTCTTCACGCTTCACGCTCAGTTGAGAATCAAGCCACCATTGATTGGTCTTATCTGTTATTTGCCGGTAACTGACACCTAATACTTTAAAATGTTTTTTAGCGCAAAGGATTTTTCGCCATTCGTTTGAGAAGCGAAGTTTTGAAGGATCGATGTTACCTTTTGTTTCTCTAACCAAGTGAATAGTTTTATTTTCTTCTCTGTCAATACGGACTATACCCCAATCAGGATTGTAATTTAAAATTACTTTTGGAATTCGTATTTTAAAATCAGACGGAAACTTGAAATAACAAAGAATATTTCCATTGTTGTCATTTATCCTTAGACAATTATTTACAAAGTGTTCTTCAACATCTGAGTCAATCTGTATAAAATTATATATTTACTTGACTTTGACGTCGCGTCAACCCTTAGACTTAATTTTATGGAGGTTTTTATGGAATTACAAACAATAAGCCAGGTATCAAAACAATTCAAAATATCAACCAGGACGCTGCGTTATTATGAGCAGATTGGCTTGATAAAATCATCAATAAAGGAGGATTACTCGTATCGGACGTATGATGAAGGGGCTATATTACGTTTAAAACAGATAATTGTTCTGCGGAAACTTAGAATACCCTTAAAATCTATCGCTGAAATACTGCCATCAGAAAACACTGCGAAGTTAATAGAGGTATTTCAACAAAGTTTAGAAGAAATTGGGGATGAAATAACCGCATTAACAACAATTAAGAATGTAATACAATCTTTTATTGAACATCTGAACATAAATAAAACAAAACTGCAATTGTTGGATGATGAGAGCTTATTGGAAATTGTTGATTCTCTAACTACCTCTAAAATTAATTTTAAGGAGGATAAGACAATGGATGATCTTATCAAAGCAAATGAAAAATTAAATAAACTGACAGATAGAGATATTCGGATTGTTTATTTGCCGCCGGCGACAGTTGCTTCAATTCATAATATCGGAGGTGAACCTGGACCGGAAAAAATAACGGGGGATTTACTGCACCAGTTTATAAAGGATAAAAAACTCGCAGAAATAAAACCCGATTTTCGCCATTATGGATTTAATAACACCCCAAACGGATCACAACCTGAAGGTAATGATCGTGGTTATGAACGCTGGGTTACAATACCGGACGATATGAATATTTCGCCGCCGTTTGTAAAAAAGAAATTTCCTGGAGGATTATATGCAGCTTTTATGATTCCGCTTGGTGATTTTTATTGTTGGGAACCGTTTTATAATTGGGCAAACACTCACAAAAAATATGAAATTTTATGGGGAAAACCGGAAGATATGAATGGTTTTTTGGAGGAGCATTTAAATTATATTAATCTTTATATGCTGCCTGATGATGAAGAATTTGATAAAATGCTTCAATTGGATTTACTTATTCCAATAAAGGAACGTAAACAGTAAAAACAAATATTACTTCGCATAACGTTCTAGGTAACTGACGTTTTGCCAGCCCGAATAAGGGCTTGCGCAGCATCGAACCTGAGAACCGAAGGTTCTATGGTTCGCGACCAGGGCTGGCAAAATGTGGGTGAAGGAGGCGTGGGAACGAGCGTAGCGACTGACCTATGTCAGTGTCCTTATTATCTAATTAAACCTTGATTTATACAGAAAATAACCCTGAAAACGCAATAATATCAAAAAAAGGGACATTTGTAAAATAAAACTAATAATACAAAAAAATAATTAAAAATCGACTTCATTTTTAAAAGTCAGAGTTAATATATCGGAATTTATAAGGAATTCCAAATTTTAAAACTAATTAAATAAATAAAAAAAATAAATATATCAGGAAAATTATTTTTACAAGAGACGAAAAATGGAAAAACTATGAATAAAGAAAAAATATACAGATACGGACAATTAAAAATATTAGAAAATAAATTAAAATCTCTATACAATAATAATCTGTCTTTTAAAAGAATATACAGAAGTAATAAAAATGATAACAAAGAAAATATGATAATTATTACAGATGATAATAATAAAAATATATTTTCTTGTATATCAAAAGATGTCATTGATTATTTAAAGAAATCAGGTGAATACGATACAGAAATATTTGATTTTAAAAATAAAGAAATTTCAGTTAGAAATTATTGGGACATATTAGATACGATTAGAATTTTATTATCTATCATTGAATACGATTTAATCAATAGTTATATTGTCGGAGATAAATATATTATAGAAACAGAATAATAATTTAATCAACGACCCAACCTGAATTTATTATTTGATTTACAGAATTAAATTTTAAGATTTGATCTGAATTGGAAATATAAATTGAATATATCTTTTTATCGTGATCAATTTCCAGTTCTCCGAATTCTCCTTTGGAAGATTTTACACGAGTTCCAGAATATTCTAAATATTCTTCTGATAATTCGATTAATTTTTCAGACCATTTTCCCATTTGATTTTCCTTTATTTGTTTTGATATTAAAATATAAGATTTAATTCTCTATTTTCATTGTTATCTAATAATAAAGAAATTTAGCACAGATTTCTGATATGTATGAACAAACCAGAAAAATAGAAAGAGTAATGTTAAAAAGAAAAAAGAAAAAAAATGACGGAGGATATCCTTCTGCTTATGTAAGTCCAGATCCAATTACATTAGCAGATGGGGCTTTTGCAATTGATAATGATATAGTTTCAGGCAGAAATGCTTTTAATACACAAATTGCTCCAGGTGATATATTAGATTTATATGTAAAATTTAATGACATCTATCAACATCTCAATAAACAATGGATATATCAACAAGTTCAGAGCGCGTTAATTGAAGAGGCAGGAGAATTTTCTTTAAGTTGGTCAAATTCAAAAAATGAAAAAGGAGAAAACGTTTGGATTCCAGATGACGAACAAATTGAAATACCGAGACCTAATCCAATAAATGATTCAAATAAAGAATATTGGCAACATATTAGATTTACAATGCCTGATAGTGATTTAATTTTAAATTTAAGATGGGCAGAAAGATTATTTGAAATAAAATTAGATATAAATCATAAACTTTTTGGAATTGTAAATATGAAAGATACACAAAAACTTAAGGGATTAATTTATAGCGGAGAGCAAGAAACTTTACGTCAAGTATCATTTCCTCATAAAACATATTCAGTGGTAAATAGAGGAACAAATAACAATGTAAATGATTTAATGAAAAATGTCGTAGAAATAACTGCTCCATTTGTTATGCCTTCAGAAATTAAATTATATAATAGTACGGATAAAAATTCATCTTATTATACATTAGATCGCGATCCAACTCCATTAAATATAAATCGATTTATTCAAAATCATACAAACGAATTAAAAATTAATTATTATGATATATATAAAAAAAATATTAATTTTGTTATAAATTTAAGATATAAACATGGAATTATTTTAGATAAACAAGATCATCAGACAGGTTCAATTGTTTTAGATATAGGAAATTATGAATTTCGTGTTGGTGGCGCATCTGGTGGCAAAGGTGGAAGTTGTGGAAGATCGGGTGGCACTGGTGGAAATTCATATAACAATAACGCAGGACGAAATAATGATAGAAGTTATGAAAAGTGTTTAGTAGTCGTCTCAAAAGTTACAACTTTAAATTATAAATTAGGAAGAAAAGGTACCAATGGAACCGATGGTGTAGGATCGGGCGGACTTATGATCACAGCAGGCGGTGGCAGCGCTGGCGGCGGAGGTAGTACAATTTTAGAATTTGATGAATCTGTTATATTTTATAATAATTCCGAAAAAACTCAAAACTACGGTGAATATAAAGCATTTTATTATAATGGAGGAAAAGGTGGAGATGGTGGAGGTTGGAGAAACGCCAATGTAAGTAATAATAATATTTCATCTGTAAGCGGCGGGTCTGCGCATTATTCTAATTTATCTGCGCCGGGTCCGGGACGGAACGGAAATTACGGTGGTGTTGGTGGTGGAACCAGTGGACAAGGAGGTAACGCTGGTATTGGATTTAATTGGAGATCAGTTTTAATTCCTGAAAAAACAATAGTAACTAGACGAAATAATTTATTACATGGAGAAGATAATGATGGTTATCTTCAAATAGAGTTTATAGGTTAAAAATTATTATTTATTATAGAAAAAATAAATAATCAAGCTCTCGAAAAGAGAACTTGATTAAATTAAAAGTTAATTCGTTTCTCTTTTATAAGTTTTAAAGCCATCAACGAAAGTATTTTCATCTGTAAAAGTTCCTTGTAAATCAAAAACATCTCCACCTTTCCTATAAAGTCTATTTTCCTCTGTATATGCTTCATATGTATACCGATTTTCATTAATTTCATTATAAAAAGTAACATGAATTAATTCTTTTTCATATAAAATAAAAGCGACGTTAGCCCATACAAAAGTTCCACGATATTTTTCTTCTACAACTCTTGTTTCGGTTGTATCATCATCTTTATCACCATTACAACCCATAACCATTCCCATCATTAAAATTCCTAACATAACGATCAAACTCCTTACAATTGTCTTTTTCATAAAATTTTCCTTTTCGGTTTCAAAAACCGTAATTTAATTTTAAATCTTCATACGAAGATTTATTTATATTAACCTGAGTTTTTTCAATTAAACTCAAGAAATATTCAATTCGACATAAATAAAAACTAATTAACATATATGAATTATATTGTTTCTTCTGGTGGTGGATGTTCAAAAATAGGAGCCTGTTGTTGGGGCAAGGGCGATGGTCAGGGAAAGGGAGCCAATAATGAATTTCACATTTATGTTCCATCTTTAAATTTCTTGACTTACAAATTAGGCGGATTGGGCGGAGAAGGAATAAAGGCAACTCAAGGTGATGCATCTGGTGGTGGAGCCGATTATCTAAAAATAAATATTTCATTTAATTTTTTTTCAAAAATTGTAATTTGATTTTATATCCTCATACGAAGATTTATTTATATTATCAAGTCAAACTGATCTTGATTAATACCAAAATAATTATACAGTTTTCAATTCTGTATCTTCATTGTTAT
>Ga0209755_10002408_pt1 | contig 25807 bp, 21 predicted proteins | sample TergutCo191P1_FD_187301 | JGI IMG/M metagenome (GOLD analysis project Ga0209755, IMG submission 187301) | Cornitermes sp. P1 segment gut microbial communities from Petit-Saut dam, French Guiana - Co191P1 (SPAdes) (version 2) | ecosystem: Host-associated > Arthropoda: Insects > Digestive system...
GATGCGGAGGGCGGCGCTGCGGGGGTGGAGGCGGATGCGGGGAGCGGCGCTGCGGGGGGTGGAGGCGGATGCGGGGGGCGGCGCTGCGGGGGGTGGAGGCGGATGCGGGGGGCGGCGCTGCGAGGGGTTTTTAGCGAGCAAAAAGCGCCCCTGCCGGGCGCTGCTGCCGAAAAGCGCTTGGCAGGGGCGCTTTTGAAGCAGGCGCTTTGCGGGCTCCAGGCGAAGATATTCAGCCTCAGCGGGCTGAGCCGCCGGCGGCTGCCCCCTCCGGGGCTTTTGCGAAAGGCCAATTGCGAAGCTAGCTTTTCGGCGCTACCATTCGCGGGGCTTGAAGCCCTTGGGTATCTCCATCCGCATCGTGTCCCCGGCCTGGACGATCATGTAAAGGCCGGCCTCGCTGGCTATCCTTTTTTGCTCCTTGCCGAACACGGCGCCGGCCATCACCCCCAGTATCCTGCGCCGGTCGTTTTTCCTGTTTAGGCTCCCGCGCAGCGCCTGGAGCTTTTTTGCCTGCTCGTCGATGTCCTTCCTGCGCGGCTTGGCCTTTACCTCGACAGCCACCACGGCATCGCTGTTTTCAAGAAGCAGGTCGATCTCCGCCACGACCTCGCCATTTTCGTCCTTTATTTTTCGCCGGGGGTATGTGTCGTCGAAGCGGAAGCCAAGCTCGCCCAGGCGCTCCTCTATCCCGGGGATGAGAAGGTGCTCCACCACCTCGCCAAAAGTGTTGCTTATGCCGCCGACTTCGCTCTGGGCCGCCTTTAGCTTGCGATCGGCCTGGTTCCACAGCTCAACCATCGCATCCCACTTCTGCTGGCGCCTGGCCTCCTCAGCCTCGCGCTTGGCCTCTTCAGCCTGCCGCCTGGCCTCTTCAGCCTGCCGGCGCTTGGCCTCCGCCGCCTCCCGCTTGGCATCTGCCTCTCGGCGCCGGGCCTCTTCAGCCCAGCGCCTGGCATCTTCCTCCCGGCGCCTGGTTTCTTCCGCCTCCCACTTGGCCTCTGCCGCCTCGCGCCGGGCGATTTCGCGCTCCAGCCTCAGCTCGTTTTCCTTTTGCCGCAGGGCGGTTTCCCGCAGGATTGCCCAGATCTCGTCGGGGGTTGCGGGGCTTTGCTTCGCATTTGCTGCCATTGCCATGTCTTGCTCCCAGGGCGCCGCCGAACATCCGCGCTTCCCCGGGGAAGGGCGGCTCCCTAGCTGAATATAGCTGCCGGGGGCGCGGCAGTCAAGGCTTGCGCGATCCGCGGAAAGGGCCCGGCGCCGGACAAAAAGGCCATTGCGCGCTAAGCTGCAATACTGTGAAGACTGCGCTAGAGGGTAGATCCCTAATCGAGCCGGGCGACTTCAGCCTGGAGGAAACGGAAGGGCTGTTTGAGCTGGCCGAAAAAATAGAGGCCGACGGCGCCTGCATGCGGGACGCCTGCCGGGGGAAGCTCCTGGCGACGCTTTTTTTCGAGCCAAGCACGCGGACGCGCCTCAGCTTCGAGGCAGCCATGCTGCGCCTGGGGGGAAGCTGCCTGGGCTTTGCCGACCCCGGCTCCAGCTCCGCGTCAAAGGGCGAAAGCCTCGCCGACACGGTGCGAATGGCGGCAAGCTACGCCGACGCCATCGTCATGCGCAGCCCCAAGGAAGGCGCGGCGCTGCTGGCCAGGCGCTACTCGCCGGTTCCGGTTCTGAACGCCGGCGACGGGGGGCACCACCACCCCAGCCAGACGCTGACGGACCTTTACACCATGCGCCGGCTTCGCGGCGAAATCAGGAACCTCACCGTCGGCTTCTGCGGCGACCTCAAGTTCGGGCGCACCGTCCACTCGCTGGCAAAGGCGCTGGCGCGCTACGAGGGCATCCGCGCGGTTTTCGTCTCGCCGGAGGAGCTTGCGATTCCCGAGTACATCGCGGCGGAGCTTAAAAAGCAGGGCGCCGAGTTCTGCGAGACCAGGAATCTCGAGGAAGCCATGCCCGAGCTGGACGTTCTGTACATGACGCGCGTCCAGAAGGAGCGCTTCTTCAACGAGGAGGACTACATCCGCCTGAAGGACTCGTTCGTCCTCAACGCGGAAAAAATGGCCATGGGAAAAAGCAGCCTCGTCGTTCTGCACCCCCTCCCCCGCGTCAACGAGATCGCCGTCGAGGTGGACCGCGACCCGCGGGCGGCCTATTTCGCGCAGGCGAAATACGGGATGTACGCGCGCATGGCGCTTTTGGCCTCGATACTGGGGGGCGCATAATGCACGTAAACGAAATCACAAACGGAATCGTCATCGACCACATCAGGGCCGGGCAGGGGGTGCGCATCTTCAACTGGCTGGGGCTGGACAAGGCGCGCTACACCGTGGCGCTTGTCATCAACGCGCAGTCGAAGGCGATGGGCAGAAAGGACATCATCAAAATCGACAACGACATCACCGTCAACTTCAAGGCGCTGGGGCTCATCGACCCGAACATCACCGTGAACGTGATCAAGGAGCAGGCCGTCGCGGAGAAAATCAAGGTGCAGCTCCCGGACAAGGTCGAAAACATCCTGGTCTGCAAAAACCCGCGCTGCATCACCTCGACGGAAAAATACGCCGCCCACGTTTTCCACCTCGACAACGCCGAGGCGCAGGCCTACCGCTGCGAGTACTGCGACGACACCAGGACGGCAGGGGACTTTAGGGACAGCTAGGCTTTTTGCCAGGCCTGCCGGGCGCTTATGGCGCGGCCGGAGCGGCGCCTGGCGCAAGGCCCCCCGGGGGGGCCGGGAGGAAGGGTGCGCAAGATTCTTTTCAGGGACTTCAGGATCGCCGACGCCGAGGCGGACTTCGTCGGATCGCTTTTCGTCGAGGACGGGATCGTCAGCAGGATAATCACAGGAGCCGGCAAGCTGCCGTACGCGCATCTGACGCTGAGCGGCAGAAGCTTCCCGGCCGGCGCCGTTTTGATGCCGGCGCTCGTCGACCTTCACGCGCACTTCCGCGAGCCGGGCTTTCCCGAGGATCAGGCGGGCGGCGGCGCCGCCGGCGCGGCGGAAACGCTGGAGTCGGCGTCGCTGGCCGCGGCGGCGGGCGGCTTTGCCACCGTGTCCTGCATGGCGAACACGGCGCCGGCGATTGACACATTGGAAAAGGCGCTTTCGCTGAAGGCGCGCAGCGACGCGCTGGGGCTCGTCGACCTTTACCCGGCCATGTCGCTGACGAAAAACATGGAAGGCGCGGAGCTTTCGGGAATCAGGGAGCTCAGCCCCTCGCAGGCGCGCGGCGGCGCCGGCGGCAGGGAGTTCAGGCTGCCGCTGATGCTTTCCGAGGACGGCAGGGACGTCGCCGACGACGGCCTTTTCCTCGCGGCCATGGCGGAGGCCAGGCGGCTGGGAGCGCCGGTTTCCTGCCACTGCGACTTCGGCGGCTCGGAAAGCGGCGCCGCCCGGCGCGCGATCGAGCTGGGCAAAAAAGCCGGCTGCCACATACACATTGCGCACGTTTCCACCCGCGAAACCGTCGAGCTGCTGCGCGCGGAAAAGAAAAAGCTGGCAAAGGCGGCGCCCGGCGCCGGGTTTTTCCTCACATGCGAGGCGGCGCCGCACCACATAGCCGCCACCGAGGAGGACGCCAGGCGGATGGGCGGCGCCAGCTTCGGCAGGGTAAACCCGCCCCTGGCCTCAGAGGAGGACCGCAGGGCGGTGGCCGGCGCCGCGCAGGACGGAACCATCGACGCCATCGCCACCGATCACGCGCCGCACTCGCGGGCGGGCAAGGCGGCGGGGGCGCCGGGCTTTTCCGGCCTTGAAACGGCATTCGCCGCATGCGCGTCGTGCCTTTTGCAGTCGTCGGATCTGCGGCGGCTCTCGGCGCTGGCAAGCGCAAACCCGGCGCGCATTCTGGGCCTTAAAGACAGGGGCCTTATCGCGGAGGGGCTCAGGGCGGACATCATCGTCGCCGATCTCAAGGCCGCGTGGAAGGCAGAGCCTGAGAAATTCATGTCGCGCGGAAAATGCACCCCGTTCGAGGGCAGGGAGCTGCGCGGGAAAATACTGGCAACAATAAACGCGGGGCGCATCGTCTACAGCGCCGGCCGCGCATAGGAGGAATCGGCTGTGAGCAATATTGACAGGCTGTTTGAGGCGGTCGGCGCAAGGGGCCACGTGTGCGTCGGCCTTGACACTTCGGCGGAGTACGCCCCCCCCCGGGGGAGGGGCGCCACGGACGCGGAAACCGTGCTGGCCTACAACAAGGCGCTCGTCGACTCGACCATCGACGCGGCCGCCTGCTACAAGGTGCAGATAGCGTACTACGAGGAGATGGGCCTGGCCGGGCTCGGCGCCTACTCCGAAACGCTGAAATACATTCGCACAAGGGGCGGCCTGGCCATAGCCGACGTCAAGCGCGGCGACATAGCCGACACGGCGCTGCGCTACGCGAAGGCGCATTTCTCCGGCGACTTCGAGGCCGACTTCGTCACCCTCTCCCCCTACATGGGCATGGACTCAATCGAGCCCTGGCTCGAGGCGGCCGGGCCCCGCGGCAAAGGCGCCTTCGTCCTGATGCGCACAAGCAACAAAGGCATGCGCGACTTTGAGTACCTCGAGGTGTCGCGCGGCGGCGCCGCAGGCAGCGCCGGCGCGGGCGGCGAAAGGAAGCGGCTGTACCACGCGGTTGGGGACAGGCTCGCCGAGCTTGCCGCATCGAGCCTCGGCGCCTGCGGGTACGGCGCGTTTGGCGCGGTGGTGGGCTGCACCGAGCGGGAGGAGGCCGCGGAAATACGCAGGAGCTACCCGGGCCTGTTTTTCCTGATTCCCGGCTACGGCGCGCAGGGCGGAGCCGCGGCCGACGCGGCGCTGCTGCTGCGCGAGGGCAACGGCGGGGTGGTCAACGCCTCGCGCTCGATACTGAAGGCCTGGAGCGCCGAGCTTAAAAAATCCGGCGAAAGCGAGGGCGGCGCAACCCTGGCCTTCGCGGCCGAGGCGGCGCGCAGGGCGGCGATCGAAATGCGCGACGCGATCCGCGACGCAGCCGCAGCCGCAGCCGCCGGCGCAGCCGCGCAATGCTAGGGGGCAGCGCCGGCGGCGGAGCCAAGGACGGTGGCATGGCCTGCGCCCATGGCTCCGCCACTGGCGGCGCCCACGGCGGCGCCGGATGCGGGCGGCCCGAGAGCGGCGGCGCCGCCGGCTCCCCTGGCGGCGCGGGCAGGCGAATGGCAAGCGCCGCGTGCGGGCTGCTGGGCAGCAGGGGCATCGGCGGGGGGATGTTTTGCCTTGAATTCGGCTGGAGCGGCCCGGAGCCAAGGGCCGGGCAGTTTTTCATGATAAGGCCCAGGCGCTCGGGCGTTTTCCTGGGCAGGCCGATCAGCGCCGCATACTGGAGCATGCCCGCGCCCGGGGCGCCGGGCTCGGTCGGCTTCGTCATAGCCATGCGCGGAAAGGGAACCATGGAGCTGGCCGGCATGGCCGCCGGGGAAGAGGCCGATCTGCTGGGCCCGCTGGGAAACGCCTGGGCGGACCTGCTGCCGCCGGCCGGCTCGCTTGGCGGCAGGCCCGTGGCGCTGATCGGCGGCGGCGCCGGCCTTGCGCCCCTCATTGCCCTGGCCCGCAGCAGTTTTGGCGGGGAGCGCCGGGAGCCGGGCTTCGGCATGGCCATTCACGCCGGCGCCAGGACTGCCTCCCAGCTTGCCATTCTCGAAAAGGCGCCCTTCCCCCCGGAAAGCCGGGGCGGCGCCGTCGCCACCGAGGACGGCTCGATGGGCCGCAAGGGCCGCATCCCGGACTTCCTAGAGCCCGAAAAGTACGCCGCGGTCTGCGCCTGCGGGCCGGAGCCCATGCTCAAAGCCGTCGCCCTTAAGTGCGCCGCCGCCGGAACGCCCTGCCTGGTCAGCCTGGAGCGGCGCATGGCCTGCGGGGTCGGCGCATGCCTTGGCTGCTCCGTGAAGGCAGCCGGCGGCATGCGGCGCTGCTGCGCGGACGGGCCCATTTTCAGGGCCGAGGAGGTTTCCTTCGATGAGTGACGCGAAAACCGCCGGCGCCGCATCGGCCGCCGGGCCCGACCTTTCCGTGGAAATCGCCGGAGTGCGCCTTCGCAACCCGGTGATCGCCGCGTCCGGCACCTTCGGCTACGGCAGCGAGTACGCGCAGGTCATCGACGCGGGCCGCCTGGGCGGCATCTGCACAAAGGGGCTCACCCTGCGCCCCAGGCCCGGCAACAGCGGCATCCGCCTGTGGGAAACCCCATCCGGCCTGCTCAACTCGATCGGCCTTGAAAACCCCGGCATCGAGGCCTTTATAGAGAAGGAACTGCCGCGCATGCGCCGGCTTGGCCCTGCGGTCATAGCCAACCTTTCCGGCTCCGACATCGAGGAGTACGCCCTGGGGGCGGCGCTTCTGGACGAAAGCGCCGTTGACATGGTTGAGCTGAACATTTCCTGCCCAAACGTAAAGGCCGGCGGAATGGCCTTCGGGCTGGATCCCGAAGCCGCCGCCGCGGTCACCGCCCGCGCCCGCCGGGCGCTTAGGAGCAAGCCCCTCATGGCAAAGCTGTCGCCGAACGCCGCCGACCTGCCCGCCGTCGCCCGCGCATGCCTGGACGCCGGCGCCGACGCGATCTCGCTCGTGAACACGTTCAAGGCAATGGCGATAGACACCCGAAGCCGAAGGCCGGTTTTCGCCAACGTCAGCGCCGGGCTCTCAGGCCCCGCGATAAAGCCCATAGCGCTGCGGATGGCCTGGGAGATGCGCGAGGCGCTCGGCCCCGGCGTCCCCATAGTCGGCATGGGCGGCATAGCCTGCGCCGAGGACGCGCTGGAGTTCCTCATGGCCGGCGCCGACGCGATCCAGGTGGGCTCGGCGACCTTCGCGAACCCGGCGGCGATGGCGGAAATCATAGACGGAATCGAGGCGCGCATGATCGAGTCGGGCATTTCGGAGCCGGGGGCCATTTCGCTTCGCGGGAAAATCGTGTAGGATGGGCAGCGCAGGGAGCGCCGCCAGGCAGGCAGGCGCCCCGGCGCAGGAGAGCAGCATGACCGTGGCCGAGCTGATGAGCAAAAAGACGACGCTTTCGTTCGAAGTGTTCCCGCCCAAGGACGGCGTCCCCCTGGACAAAATCCGCGAAACCATCCGCCGCCTGGCCGAGCTGGGGCCGGACTTCTTCTCCTGCACCTTCGGCGCCGGCGGGACGGCCAGGGGAAGGAACGCCGAGGTCTGCGACATAGTCAGCTCCGGCGGCGGCCTGGCCGTGCCGCACCTGGTCTGCATCGGCAGCAGCCGCGCCGGAATCAGGGAAATCGCCGAGGGCTACCGGGAAAGAAAGCTCGCGAACATCCTGGCGCTGCGCGGCGACTTCCCCGAGGGGCGCGAGTCCGCCCCCGGCGACTTTGCCTACGCCAGCGAGCTTATAGCGTTTCTCAGCGCCGAGTTTCCAGGCCTGTGCATAGGCGCCGCCGGCTACCCTGAAACCCACCTCCGCGCCGCCTCGGCGCAGGCCGACATCGACTGCCTGCGCGCGAAGCAGGACAGCGGCGCCGCCTTCGTCATGACCCAGCTTTGCTACGACGCGGAAGCGTTCGAGCGCTACCTGGGGCGAATTCGAAAGGCAGGCGTGACCATCCCCGTCGCGGCGGGAATCATGCCGGTTCTGGCCTATGACCCGACCATTCGCATGACCATTTCCAACGGCTGCTCCATCCCCGCGGATCTGGCGGCGCTCCTCGGCAGGCGCCAAAGCGACCCCGAGGGCCTGGCAAAAGCCGGCGCCGAGTACACGGCCGGGCTGATTCGGCGCTTCGCCGCGGCCGGGGCGAACGGGCTGCACGTGTACTCGATGAACAGATGGGGCAAAATCGCCGAAATACTGCAAGGCGCGGGCCTTGCCGGCTAGCAAGGCTCCGCCGGGCGCCCCGCAAAAGCCCCCGCGGGGAGGCCCGGGGCCTGCCCGCGGGGCCCTCGCCGCCTTCCTGAAAAAAAAGGCGCGATATGCCGAATTATCGGCTGCATGCCTTCGTATGCATATTGACGAAATGGCGCGTTCGGTGTATATTTACATGTATGAGTGACTATCTGGATCCCCATAACGAGGAACTGCTCAAGGACTTTTTCGCTGAGGCCCAAATGCAGGTCGACACGCTGGAACAGAACATTCTGGTCCTTGAAAACGAAGGCGCCAACAAGGACGCTGTGGACGAGATTTTCCGAGCCGCGCACACCCTGAAGGGCGGATCCGCGACCGTGGAAATGATGGAGCTGTCCTCCTTTACCCACATAGTGGAGGATGTCCTGGACGCCATCCGCGCGGACCAGATAGCGATCGACGAAAACGTGACTGACGTCCTGCTTTCGGCAATCGACGTTATCAAGGCAATGCTCGAGCGGCGCATGAACGGGACGGTGTACCGGCAGGACATCTCCCACATCGAAGGGCGCCTCGCGGCGCTCATGCCTGAAGGATTGAGCCGCAAGAAAGGCGCCGCCGCAAAGCCCGCGGCTCCCAGGGCCGCGGCGCCGCCCCCGCCCCAAAGGCCCGCGGCCGCATCCGGCGGCGCGGCGCCCATCAGCGAGGACGAGCTTCGCGAGCTCAAGGACTCCGCCGAGGGCGGCGTCCCCGTTTACCGCATAACCGTCACGTTCGACAAAAACAGCCTGATGAACACCGTCGGCGGCATACAGATATACGCCGTGCTAAAGAACATCGGCACCATACTGAAGACCTCGCCCGACTTCGAGCAGCTTTACGAGGACAACTTCTTCCAGAAAGTCGACTACTACGTCGCTACAAGGCAGGCGCCGGAGGAAATCAGGCGCCAGGTCGTGCTGCCTGACGTTTCCCTCGACGCGGAAGTCACCGACGTGCAGAAAATCGCCATTGCCGGAAGCGCGGCGCCGGCTCCCGAGGCCGCAAGGCCCTCCGCCGCCGCAGCCTCGGCGCCCGGCGCTTTGGCGGCGGCTGGCGCTTCGGCGGCGGCTGGCGCCGCTTCTGCGCCGGAGGCGCATAAGGCAGGCCCGACCGGCGGCGCTTCGGAAGACGCGAAAAAGGCCGGGAAAGAGGCCGGCTCGATCCTCCGCGTGGACTCCAAGCGCATCGACGACCTTCTCAACCTCGTCTCCGAAACGGTCATCACCAAGGCCACCTTCAACCAGATCAGCGGCCAGTTCAACAAGATGGTCAACCAGCTTCACGAAATCGAGGGCCAGTACCGGGAAAAAATCAAGGGCCTTTTCGACAGCCTCCCGGACTACCTGGAAAAAATCCAGGGCGGCAGGTCCGTCAAGGACATCCGCAAGGAAATCAACGAAAACTACGGCGACATTTTCTCGCTGTTCGACGGCTTCGAGGCCTCGTTCAAGAGCAACATGGGCAAGTTCCGCTCCACGTCGCAGAACCTGGGGCGCATCACGGGCGAGCTGCAGGAAGGGGTCATGCGCATCCGCATGGTGCCGATCAGCCAGATTTTCAGCCGATTCCCCCGCCTCGTGCGCGACCTTTCCAAGACGCTGAACAAGAAAATCAACCTGGTCATCGAGGGCGAGGAGACCGAGCTGGACAAGTCGGTCATCGAGGACCTTTTGGACCCGATCATGCACTCGGTGCGAAACTCCATCGACCACGGCATCGAGTCCGCCGAGACGCGCCGCGCGGCCGGCAAGCCAGAGGAAGGCAGGGTGCTGCTGAAGGCCACCAACGAAGGCAACATGATCGTCATCGAAATCTCCGACGACGGCAAGGGCATCGACGTTGACGCCGTGAAAAGAAGGGCCGTCGAGCGCGGCCTTATCAGCCCGAACAAGATCCTCACCGACGTTGAGGCCTTCAACCTCATTTTCGACCCCGGCTTCTCCACCGCCGCCCAGATCACCAGCATTTCCGGCCGCGGCGTCGGCCTGGACGTGGTGCGCCGCCAGATCGACAAGCTCAACGGCACGGTCACGGTCAACTCCGAGCTTGGAAAGGGAACAAAGTTCATCATCAAGCTGCCCCTCACGCTGGCCATCATTCAGGGCCTTTTGGTGCGGGTCGGCTCGGAGATTTACTCCATCCCAATCACCAGCGTCATCGAAAGCCTGCGGATAAAGCCGGAAGACATCAACATGATCGACAACTACGAGGTCTTCAACATCCGCAGCGACGTCATTTCGCTGCTGCGCCTGAACAGGCTTTTTGGCATCAAAACCGAGGAGAACAAGGACTACAACTTCATCGTCATCGTTGGCACCGCCGAAAGGAAAATGGGCTTCATGGTTGACAGCCTCATAGGCGAGGAAGACGTGGTTATCAAGCCCTTGCGGGATCAATTTACCAATTCGCCAGGAATCGCCGGCGCTTCCATACTGGGGGACGGCTCTGTGTCCCTCATTATCGACGTGAGCCAGCTTCTCGAGTTGGGACTAAAAAAGGAGATGGAGCAGCGCCAAATCCGCGAAGCTTCAACACGGTAGGTGGGTATGACAGCAGCAAACAACGCAGTAATGAGGGATCTGGTCCAGGTAAACGCCGATCTGCAGGAGCAGAAAGCGCGAATCGAGACGGTCGACTTCAAGATGATCACCTTTTCCCTCGCGGGAAAGGACTTCGGCGTCGACATCATGAACGTAAAGGAAATCGCCAAGGCGGACAAGTTTACGTTCGTGCCAAATGCCGCCTCCTACGTGAGGGGGGTCTACAACCTGCGCGGGGACATCATCCCCGTGATTGACCTGCGGACCTTCTTCCACCTGCCAAAGGACAGCAAGTCCGACAGCCAGGAGAACATGCTGATCCTGCGGATCAACGAGCAGGTGTACGGGACCATCGTCGACAAAATCGACAAGGTCGTGGGGGTCAGCCGCGAGACGATCCAGCCCCCGCACCCCATTTTCGGCGACATAAACATCAAGTACATTTCCGGCGTCGTGGAAAAAAGCGGGGACCTTTACGTCATCCTTGACGTGATCCGCATATTCGGGCAGAAGGAAGAGTCGAAGGACAAGGACATGGGCAGCGTGAGCAGCACCGGCGATTTCTACGTCCCGCCGCCGACCGTCATGTCCGCCGAGCAGGCAAAGGAGCAGTTTGCGGCCACCGATTCCGCGATTGGCTTCATAAAAGAGGGCCTTTCGGCGCTGAGGCGCTTCACCGCGTCGCCGCTCAACGAGGGCTGGATGCGCAGGCGCTTTGCCGACTGGAGCAGCACGAGGTCCGGCAGCGATCTTCAGTTCAAAAACAGCAACGACGCGGGCGAGTTCCTTTCCGACTTCTTCTCGCCCTGCACCGGCGCTTTCTGGCGGGAGGATTACGCCGAGGAAGTGAAGGGCGCCCTGCCGCAGCTTGCCTCGAAAAACATCCAGGTTTGGCAGATCGGCTGCGGAAAGGGCTATGAAACTTTCTCGTTTGCCTGCATACTGAAGGCTAGGTACCCGGAAGCGCAAATCAAGATATGGGCCAACGACAACGACATCATGGCGATAAGCCAGGCCACGAACACGACCTTTGACCTTGACGAGGTTCCCGTGTACTGCAAGCCCTTCATGGTCAAGGGGAAGAACGGCTATTCCTTCGGCCCTGCCATAAAGGATTCCATTGTCTTCGAGTACCACGACGTGCTTAACGAGAACCCTCTGCCGGATTTGGACATGATTCTTGCCCGCGACGTGCTGTCGTTCTTCTCGGAGCAGGATCAGAACAAGCTGATCGACAGCTTCTCGGAAAAGCTGAGAAGCCAGGGGATTGTCATCCTGGGCAGGAACGAGGAGCTTGTCGGCAGCGGCTGGGCTTCGATATCCAGCGGGCGGGTTTCGGCGTTTGCGCAAAAGTAGCGATTGCTCGCGGGCGCGCCGCTGAAGCGCGCTCCGCATAATTTTGATGCGATTTTAAGGAGTGTAGTATGAGAGTTGAGTATATCAACCCTTTTGTGGAGTCCACGTTTGGCATTCTCAATGAGGTTGTGGGATCCGAGGTCAAGCGCGGCGAGATTTTCCTGAAGCCCACAACGATGTCGATTCAGGGCGTAGCCGCGCTTGTCGGCCTTGCCGGCGATGTCGAGGGGCGCGTCCTGTTTGACATGACCAAGGAAACCGCCCTGTACGTGGCGGGGGTCATGAACCAGGAGACCTTCACCTCCCTCGACGATTTGGCAAAGGCCACGATTCAGGAGCTTGCCAACATGGTTACGGCGCAGGCCGTGACGAAGCTCCACGAGCTTGGCTTTAAGTTCGACCTTACCCCGCCGGCGCTTTTCACCGGCGACAACATGGAAGTGGCGACAAACCTGGGCGAAGTTGAGGCCCTCATCGTCCCCATGATGTTTGGCTCCGGCAATAAGATCGAAGTAAACGTTGCAATTCGCGAAAGGGTAAAGTAAGCCGGAAGAGCGCCGGGCTATTCGGCGCTTTTCCGAAGGAGCGCCGCTGGCTCCAGCGGCCAGCGGCGCTTCCGAAGGGCTTTTGCCCGGCGGCGGCCTTGCGCGGGGCTTTGGCTCGGCGGGGCTTCCGAGCGGGTGCTTTTCCCGCCGGCCCTGCGCGGGGCGGCAGTTTTTTGGGCGGTTAGCTCAGTTGGTTAGAGCATCAGTATGACACGCTGAGGGTCACAAGTTCGACTCTTGTATCGCCCACCTTTTGGAGCAGGCTTCGGCTTGCTCCTTTTTTTGCGCTTTTGCCGCAGGCATCCGGCGGCGCCGCCCGCGGACAGGCCTTCCAGGCAGCGCCGGCTTTTCCGGCGTCCTGACAGACCAGCGCCGCTTGCGGACAGGCCTTCTCGGCGCCAGACCAGCGGCGCAGGGCTTCCGGCGGCGCCGAGGCTAGGGCTGGCGGCGGCGCACGACGAATTCCTGCCTGACGGGGTCGGGGGCGTCGGCTTCGGCGGCGGCTCTGGAGAGCATTTCCTTTTGGGCGCGGAAGGGCTTTTCGCCGGGGGGCGGCTTGAGCAGCCTCCACTCGCCGGAGGGGCCGTCCAGCTCCCTTGCCTGGCAGTTGTCGTGGAAGTAGGCGTTCAGCATGCCGATTAGCTCGGCGCGGATTTTCTCGTCCAGAACGGGGAACATAGCCTCGACGCGGCGCTCAAGGTTGCGGGGCATGAGGTCGGCGCTGGCAAGGTAAAGGTCTTCGGCGCCGCCGTCGGAAAAATAGTACATCCGCGAATGCTCAAGGTAGCGGTCGATCACGCTTATGACCCTGACGTTGTCCGAAACGCCGGGAATGCCGGGAACCAGAGAGCAGATTCCCCTGACGCACAGGAAGACCTTGACCCCGGCCTGCGAGGCGCGGTACAGGGCGTTTATCACGTCCGCGTCGGTAATCGAGTTGCACTTCAGCATGATTTTGCCGGAATACTTGTCGCCCGAGCGGCGCGTCTCCCTTTCGATCAGCTCCAGAATCCTGGGCTTCAGGGTGTAGGGGGCGATCATCATGAAGCGCATGGGCTGCTTGCGCGAGTAGCCGGTTATCATGTTGAAAAGCAGGATGGCGTCGTAGGCGATTTCGTTGCGGCAGGTGAACAGGCAGATGTCCTCGTACAGCTTGGCCGTTTTGTCGTTGTAGTTTCCGGTGGAAAGGTGCGCGTAGCACTTGATTCTGTCGTGCTCGCGGCGCAGCGCCACCGAGACCTTTGCGTGGACTTTCAGCTTCGAAAGCCCGTACACCACCGTCACGCCGGCCTTTTCCAGCCTGTGCGCCCAGGAAATGTTGCGCTCCTCGTCAAAGCGCGCCTTCAGCTCGACAAGCGCCGTCACCTGCTTGCCGCTCAGCGCCGCCTGCTCAAGCGCGCGCACTATGGGAGAGACGGCCTGCGGGTTTCCGGCCGCCCCGCCGGTTCGGTACAGCGCCGTCCTGATCGAGATGACCTGCGGATCCGCGGCGGCCTCCTGAAAAAAGCCGACAACGGGGTCAAAGGACTGGTAGGGAAGGTGGAGCATCACGTCGCCCTGGCTGAGGCGGTCCCAAATCGAGACGTCCTCCGAGAAGCCGGGGGCGCCGTGTATCTTCCACGGCTTTTCCTGAAAGGCCTCGAAGCCGGCGACGCCGGCCAGCTCCATGAGGGTTATCGGGCTGAACGGGCAGTCGACGCCGTACAGGTCCTCGCTTCCCAGGCAGAGGCGCCGCGCCAGCTCGTCGCGCAGCCTGTCGCTGCCGGGGGAATAGACCATGCGCACTGCCTGGGAGCGCTCCCTTCCCTCCAGGACTTCCTCCATCGCCTCGACAAAGTCCTCGTCCCTTTTTTCGTCGACGGAAAAATCGGCGTCGCGGTTCACCTTGAACAGCATGCTTTCCTTGACGCGGTAGCCGGAAAAAAGGTAGCCGCCCCAGGTCAGCACAAGATCGTCGAGAAGCGCCCAGCGCAGGGCGGCTTCCGGCGCCGGCTCTTCCTCGGCGCCGACCGCGCTTCCGGCGCCGCCGGCATTTCCGGCGCTGCCGGCATTTCCGGCGCCGCCCTTCGCGGGCAGCCAGACGATCCGGCCGATTGTAAGCGGAATTTGAACCATGGCGATGCGCTCGCCGGAATCGGCCCCCCCTCCCCTCTCGCCCATTTCAGACTCGGGGGCGAGGAGAAACGCGGCGTTGATGCTGCGGCTTTCAAAAAACGGCAGGGGGCTGTCCTCCTCGATGCGCTGGGGAGTGAGGAGCGGGTAGACCTCGCGCTGAAAAAAGGCCTCGAGGAAATCCATTTCGGGGACGGTGTAGGAATCCGGGCGGACAAGCTCAAGGCCGCCGGCGGCAAGGCCGGGGAAAATCTCGCCCATGAAGCAGTCGCTGAGGCGCTTCAGCGTCGAGTGCGCCTTTTTTGAGACGCCATCAAGCTGCTCGGCGGGGCTAAGGCCGGAAGGGTCGCCCGAAAGATCGAGGCGCTTCGCGCGCTTGAGCGCCGCCACCCGCACCATGAAGAACTCGTCAAAGTTTGCAACGGCAATTGCAAGAAACCGAAAGCGCTCGAACAGCGGCTTGTCCCTGCGCAGGCCCTCTTCCAGCACGCGCTCGTTGAAATCGAGCCACGAAAGGTCGCGGCTGTAGTACGGCAGGCTCTGCTCGTTTTTTTTGTCCATCACCGCAAGTATACGGCAAGAGCCGGCGCTTGGGAAGGGCGCCGCCGGCAGGCGCGGCTAGGCGCGGCCGGCCACGCGCGGCGGCAAGAGCCGGCTGTTAAGGCGCCGCCTATTAAGGCGCGGCCTGTTAGGCGCGGCCTTTCGCCAGCGCCTTTCTCAGCGCCTCCAGGCTGGCCTCGGAGCCGGGGCCGCCGGGCTGCAGCTCCTCGGCGCAGGCGTCCAGCCAAAACGGGCGGCGCCCGACGTGCTCAGGACAGTGCGCGTCGGACGACGTTATCAGCGGGTAGCCCAGAGCGCCCAGCGGAGATCCGGCAAAGGCCGGCGGAATGCGCACGCACTCCAGCGCCGCCCAGGGCCCGCGCGTCACGGCGCCAAGCTGGCTGCACATGGAAAAAGCCGGGCGGTCAACGTGCGCCGGGACAACAAGGCCAGAGTATTCGGCGGCCTTCGCGCCGATATCCTCGATGGAAAGCGCCAGAGGGCCCAGCAGGTACTTTTCGGCCTCGCCCTCGATATTGTCATATTCGTCAACATAAACCTGGTCGCCGCCCTTTTCGGGATTGTTCGGAAAAGGCGCCAGCGCCGCGTAGGCGAATTCGCCAAACGCAAGGCAGGCCTCCAGCTCGGCAAAAAGGCACAGCGCGTGAATTTCCTCGGAGGTCGTCGCCTCAATCCCAAAAACCGGAATGATGCCAAAGCCGGGGCAGAGCCTGGCAAAGGCGCGGCAGTTCAGCGCCGAGTTGTGATCGGTAAGCGCCATCACCTGAATGCCCCGCGCCGCGGCCAGCTCCAAAAGCCGGCGCGGCGACAGCTCCAGCGAGCCGCAGGGGGAAAGGCATGAATGGCTGTGAAGATCGGCCAGCAGCGCCACGGCAACCCTCCAAAGCCCGAAAGCGCAGGGCCCGGCGCTTTCAGAGGCATTTTGCAGCTTCATTATATCGCAAGCCGGAAAAAAAACCCAGCGGGCTTTATGCGGGCAGCGCAAAATGATAAGATATGCTATGGCATCCCAACCGGGCGGCAAGGCCGGCGCCGCCGGCATAGACGGCGCCGCCGCCAAAGACAGCGGCGACTATTTCTGGGAATTTTCCCACAGGCGGATACTCAAAAGCGGGCAGCTCTCCCCCGAGAAAGCCAAGCTGCTGATAAGGGAAATCGAGCGCCGGGACAGCCTTGTCAGCAAGGTCAGCATCGCGTCGTCCATCCTGCTTCAGGCCGAAACCTGCGAATTCGAAAACGGCCTGCTCGAGGGCATGGGCATGCTGGCAAGCGCCGTTGACGCGGACCGCCTGCGCATCTGGAGAAACAGCATGGAAGGCGGCGAGCTTTACTGCGCCGAGCTGTTCAGGTGGCCCGCGGAGGCGCAGAACGCGCAGGCGGCGCTGCTTGCAGCGGAGGCGCAAATGGCGGCGCAGCCAGCAGCAGCGCCACTGGCGGAAGCGGCGCTGCAACAAGCAGCGGCGCTGCAAGCAGCGGAGGCGCAAGCAGCGGAGGCGCCGCTGGCGGCGAAAGTGGCGTACAGCGAAAGGCTGCCGGGATGGGAAACGATACTGTCGCAGGGCGGCTGCATCAACGCCATCGTTCGGGAAATGTCCGACTGGGAAAAGGCGCACTTTGCGCCGCAGGGCACGCTGTCAATTTTCGTTGCGCCAATATTCGTGCAAAACGAATTTTGGGGATTTATAGGCTACGAGCACTGCCGCCGCGAGCGCCTGATTTCTCCGGACGAGCAGGCTATCCTGCGCTCCACCGGCCTTTTGCTCGCCGGCGCCTGGCTGCGCCACGAGATGATGCTGAGCATAAAGGCCACGGCAGGCAAGCTGGACGCCGCGGCAAAGGAAGCGCGGGAGGCCAGCAGCGCGAAGTCAAAATTTTTGGCAAACATGAGCCACGAAATGCGCACCCCGCTCAACACGGTGATAGGCATGTCGCAGCTTCTCATGGAAGACAGCAGCCTGAGCCTCGAGGCGCTGGAGAGCCTCGAAAAAATAAACCACGCCGGCGAAAACCTTCTCAGCACCGTCAACGGCATTTTGGACATTTCCAAAATCGAGGAAGGCAAGTTCGAGCTGGTCCCGGTTGAGTACGACGTTTGCAGCCTGATTCACGACTCCGTCACCCAAAACGCCATGCGCATAAGCGGCAAGCCCATCCGCTTCATTCTGGACATCGACGGCAGCCTGCCCCAGCGCCTGCACGGGGACGACCTGCAGATCAAGCACATCCTGAGCAACCTGCTTTCCAACGCCTTCAAGTACACCACGGAAGGCACGGTCAGGCTGGGCATAAAATGCGAGCGCTCGGGAAAAGACGCGTGGCTCAGCGCCGAGGTCAGCGACACCGGCGCGGGCATACGGCGCGAGGACATGGGCAGCCTGTTCGCCGAGTACACAAAGTTTGACACAAAATCCAACCGCAAAATAGAGGGAACGGGCCTGGGCCTTTGCATTGCAAAAAACCTTGCAGAAATGATGGGCGGCTCAATCGACGCGAAAAGCGAGTACGGAAAGGGCAGCGTTTTCACGGTGAGGCTCAGGCAGCAGATCGCCGCCGGCGCCGAAATCGGGGAGGAAGCGGCAAGCAACCTCAAAAAGCTGCACCACCCTGACCACAGGCAGCGCCGGCCGAAGCCCGTGCAGCGCGAGAGCTTTGCAGGCGCAAGAGCGCTGGTCGTCGACGACGTGCAGGCCAACCTCGACGTGGCCAAAGGCATGCTGGCGCCCTATGGAATTCAGGTGGACTGCGCCGCAAGCGGGAATGAGGCCATCGAGGCCCTGCGCTCGGGGAAAAACTACGACGTGATTTTCATGGATCACATGATGCCCGAGATGGACGGAATCGAAACCGCCAGAATCATTCGCGAGGAAATAGACAGCGAGTGCGCCAGAACCGCGCCGATAATCGCCTTCACCGCAAACGCAATCGTGGGCAGCGAGGAAATGTTTTTGAGCCACGGCTTTCAGGCCTTCATCTCCAAGCCCATAGACATTGGCCGCCTTGACGCGGCGCTTCGAAGATGGATCAAGCCAATGGCCGAAAGCGCCGAGAGCCAGAGCCCCCCCCCTCCCCCCCCCTCCCCCGCCGCCGGCAGCGCGGGCATTTTTGCCGGCGTTAAAATCGACGGGCTAAGCGCCGAAAAAGGGCTGAAGCGCATGCGCGGCAGCGAGGCATCCTACATCCAGATTTTGAAGTCCTTCATCTCAGGCTCAAGGCCGCTTCTGGCAACAGCCAGAAGCGCAAGCAGGGACAGTCTGGCGGGCTACGCCATCGCCGTCCACGGCATAAAAGGCGCCGCGGCAAACATAGGCGCCGACGGGCTGGCCGGCATGGCAAAAGCCCTCGAGGAAGCGGCCGGCAAAGGCGATTTCGATTCCGTTAAGGCCGGCAACGAGGCCATGGTGGACGCAGCCGAAAAGCTCATCGGCGACCTGAGAGAGTTCCTGCAAGGCGCCCGCGGGCGCTTTGCAGGCGGGCAAGGCTCCCCGGAGCGGGCCGCTCCCGGGCAAGGCGCCGGCGGGCAAAGCGCTCCCGGGCAAAGCGCCGGCGGGCAACCCGGCGAAAAGCCGGAAAGCGGGCCGGGCGGCGAGGCGCTGGCCAGGCTGCTGGCGGCCTGCGAGGAAGGCGACATTGACGCGGCGGACAAGGCCATGGCCGAAATTGAAATGCGCAAATGCGAAGTCGGCGCAGAGCTTGCCGAATGGCTCAGGGAAAACGTCGACAGCATGAGCCACGCGAAGATTGCGGAAAGGCTCAAAGGAGGCTAATCGTGGGGGAAATCATTTCGTGCATAGGCAGCGGAAACATGGGCAGCGCCTTAATGAAGGGCATCGCCGGCGCTGCCTGCAATAGCGGCGCCGGGGGCAGCGCCGCAGGCGGCGCCACAGGCGGAGGCGCGCGGATTTTGCTTGCCGACGCGGACATGGAAAAAGCCAAGGCGGCGGCGGCGGTCATAGCGGGCGCGAAGGCATGCGCCTCAGGCGCGGAGGCGGCCGAAAAAGGCGGCTTCATTTTCCTGGCGGTAAAGCCGCAGCAAATGGAAGCGGCGCTGGCGGAAATTGCGCCGGCCATTCAAAAAAGGCTGGCGAAAGGCGAGGCGCCGGCGCTGGTTTCCATGGCGGCAGGCTGGAGCATAAAAAAGATTCAGGCGGCCATCGCCGCAGGCTCGCCCAAGTCGCCGCCGGCAGCGGCAGCCCCCCCCCCGGCGCCGGTCGCGCGCATCATGCCAAACGCGCCGGCGCTAATCTCGAAAGGCGTGATAGCGCTGGCCGTCTCGCCGGAAGTCCCCGCCGAAAAAACCGCCGAGCTGGAAAAAATGCTCGCCGGCGCCGGCGCAGTCGACCTAGTCGCCGAGCGCAGCCTCGACGCCGTCACCGGGCTTTCCGGCTCCGGCCCCGCCTTTGCGTGCATGTTCATCGAGGCCCTGGCCGACGGCGGCGTCCTCGCCGGCCTGCCGCGCGACAAGGCCCTTCGCTACGCCGCCGGCACAGTGCTGGGCTCGGCGGCAATGGTTCTGGAAACGGGCAGGCATCCCGGCGAGCTTAAGGACATGGCCTGCTCCCCAGGCGGCACCACCATCGCCGGCATAGCCGCGCTGGAAGCCGGCGCTTTCAGGTCAGCGGTGATGGGCGCCGTGGAAGCCGCCTGGCAGCGCGCCTCAGAGCTGTCCGCCGAGGCGGGCTAGCGCCGCTCATGCGGCGGCGCCGCTCTCTCGGCGGCGCTCGCTCGGCAGAGCCGCTGCGCGCGGCGATGCCAGGCAAATCCCCATCGGGTTTGCCCGCGCCGAGGGGCTTAACTCGCCGCCCTTAGGGGGCCCGGCCGCCCTTCCGGGCCAGCGCTGCCCTTCAGCTCGGGGCTGCCGGCTCGGCGCTTTCCTGCCAAAAATCCTTCCAGCCTTTCCTCACCGCGCGATCCCTGCCGTCGCGCAGCTCGACGGGGATCGACGCGCGCTCGCCGCCATGCCAGTCGCAGCGCCCCTTGGGGGCCTTGATGCCGGCAATTTTTTTATTGCGAATGGCGCTGACAAAATCGCCGATGCCGCCCAGCTTTTCCTCGACGAAAACGCCGGCGAGGTTTCCGACCCAGGCCTGCTCGACGGCGTGAATGTCCGAGCCGGCCGTGACGGGCAGGCCTAGCTTTCGCGCGTAGCGCATGGCCAGCGCGTCGTAGGAGCGCTCGGCGTTGCCCAGGTTCGCGGCCTCCACCCCGTCCACGCAGCCGGCGGAAAGCACCACGCGCTTGATCCAGTAATGCTGCCTGAACGGATGCGCCTGCACCACGCAGCCGCCGGCGGCGCGGACGGCGCTGAACTGCTCCCCCCGCGTCCAGCGCCGCGCCTCAGGGTGCTCCAAAAGCCACTCCCTGTCCAGGCCGTAAACCAGGTAGTCGTCGCAGTCGTCGAAGGTTTCCTCCCAGCCGAAGAACACGTCGAAGCCGCGCCTCTCGCCCTCGTTGCGCGCCTCCTCGTAGCCGCGGCAGAACTGCTTGACCCATTCGCGCCAGGGAAGCCCGCGCGGCACGGCGGTGTGGCCGTTGAAAAAATGATCGGTGACGATGATGCCGGAATACCCCAAGTCCTGGTAGCAGCCCACGTACTCCGAGCCCTTGGAGCGGCCGCAGGCGCTGGAGAAGGCCGTATGCAGATGCGTCTCGTAAAGGTAGCTCAGTTGGCGCCGCCGCCCGTCATGGAATAACCGCGCCTTTGTCGGCGGACAGCACGCTTCTGGCGTAGCGCCGGAGATAGCCCGCCGGCGGTTCCTTCTTTTTGATCTCGGCCGTCGCGCGGCGCCTCTCAAGCTCCTCGGCGCCCACGAGCAGCTCGATCGAGTAGCCGTCGACGTCAATTTCGATGAGGTCGCCGTCATGAACCAGCGCTATCGCGCCGCCGGCCGCAGCCTCGGGCGAGATGTGCCCCACCGCGGCGCCGCGCGTCGCGCCGGAAAAGCGCCCGTCGGTGATCAGCGCGACGTCGCCGTCAAGGCCCATGCCGACGATCGCCGAGGTCGGGCCAAGCATCTCGGGCATCCCAGGCCCCCCCGCCGGCCCCTCGTAGCGAATCACCACGACCTCGCCTTTCTCGATCTTGCCGCCGTATATCGCGGCGATCGCCTCGCCCTCGGAATCGAAGGCGCGCGCCTTGCCCGTGAAGGACAGCATGTCCGGGCGCACGGCGCTGCGCTTGATCACCGAGCCGTTTTCGGCGATGTTCCCAAACAGCACCGCAAGCCCGCCGGTGGGCGAGAATGGATTCGCGCAGGTTTTGATGACGTCCGCGTTTTTGATCGCGAAGCCCTTCGACGCCTCGGCAATCGGCTTTCCAGAAACCGTCATGGCGCTGCCGTCCAAAAGGCCGGCGCCCAAAAGCTCGCGGACTACGGCGTAAACGCCGCCGGCATGGAAAAGATCCTGCGCGTGGTGGGGGCCGGCCGGCGCCAGCTTGCACAGCGTCGGCGTCTTGGCGCTGATTTCGTTGATCATCCCGAGGTCGACGCTGATTCCGCGCTCGTGGGCGATGGCCAAAAGGTGCAGCACGGAGTTGGTCGAGCAGCCAAGCGCCACGTCCACCGTCAGCGCGTTTCGGAACGCGGCCTCGGTCATGATGCCGGAGGGCTTAAGGCCCTTTTCGAAAAGGCGCATGACGGTTTCGCCGGCGGCCTTGGCCAGCCTGATCCGCTCGGCGTACACCGCCGGCATGGACCCGTTGCCGGGCAGCGCCACGCCCAGCGCCTCGCACAGGCAGTTCATCGAGTTCGCCGTGAACATGCCGGAGCAGGAGCCGCAGCCCGGGCAGGCGCTGTCCTCGATGCGCAGGAGCTCCGCCTCGTCGATTTTCCCGGCCTTGTAGGCACCGACCGCCTCGAACACGCTGTTGAGGTCAAGCCCGTCGATCGACAGCATGGGCCCGCCGGAAATGAACACGCAGGGAAGGTCGAGCCGAGCCGCCGCCATAAGCATGCCCGGCACGATTTTGTCGCAGCTCGGGATGAATGCCAGCGCGTCGAAGGCGTGGGCGCGAACCATGCACTCCACGCTGTCCGCGATAATCTCGCGCGAGGGCAGCGAGTAGCGCATGCCGATGTGGCCCATCGAAAGCCCGTCGCACACGCCGATCGCGTTGAACTCCACCGGAGTCCCGCCCGCGGCCAGCACGCCGTCCTTCACCGCCCGCGCGATCGAGTTGAGGTGGATGTGCCCCGCCGCAATTTCATTGAAGGAATTGACGACGCCGACAATCGGCTTGGCAAGCTGCCCGTCCGTGTAGCCCATCGCCTTCATCAGCGATCTGTGAGGCGCCTTCTCCACCCCGGTTTTTATCGCGTCGCTTGTCATCGCCTTCCTCCATTGCATTTTCGCGCTGTCAAAAAAAGCCGCGGCCGGCGCCTTCAGGCAGCGCCGCGCTATTTCTGCCAGCTCATCTTGGCGCGCAGCTCCGCGCCGACCTTCTCGACCTGGTGCTCCGACTCCATCCGGCGCTTGGCCAGGAACGCGGGCCGGTTCGCCTTGTTCTCCAGGATCCAGTTTTTCGCGAACTCGCCGTTCTGGATTTCGGCCAGCACCCTCTTCATTTCCTTCTTGGTCTCTTCGGTGATTATGCGCGGGCCGACCGAGTAGTCGCCGTACTCCGCGGTGTCGCTGATCGAGTAGCGCATGTAGGACAGCCCGCCCTTCGCCACGAGGTCGATGATCAGCTTCAGCTCGTGGACGCACTCGAAATAGGCGCTTTCCGGCTGGTAGCCGGCCTCGACCAGCGTCTCGAAGCCGGCCTTCATAAGCGCCGTCACGCCGCCGCAGAGCACCGCCTGCTCGCCGAACAGGTCCGTCTCGGTTTCCTCTTTGAAGGTGGTCTCAAGGACGCCGGCCCTGGCGCCGCCCACGCCCGCCGCGTAGGAAAGCGCCACCGCCCTGGCGTCGCCGGTGGCGTCGCTGTGCACCGCGACCAGGCACGGCACCCCGCGCCCCTCGACGAACTGGCTGCGGACGGTGTGCCCGGGCCCCTTCGGCGCTATCATCACGACGTTCACGCCCTCGGGCGGCGCGATCTGGTTGTAGTGGATGTTGAACCCGTGCGCGAAGCAGAGCGTCATGCCCTTTTTGAGGCTCGGCGCGATGCCGGCCTCGTAGATGCCGGCCATCTTCTCGTCGTTCACAAGCAGCATGACCACGTCGGCGGCCTTCGTCGCCTCGGCGGCATTAAGCACCTCGAAGCCGTCGGCCTTCGCAGCGGCGGCGCTTTTCGAGCCCTCGTACAGCCCGACGACGACGGAAACGCCGTTGTCGCGCAGGTTCTGGGCGTGCGCGTGCCCCTGGCTTCCGTAGCCGATTACCGCGACCTTCTTGCCCTTGATGAGGGCCAGGTTGCAGTCCTTCTCGTAATAGATTTGCGGCATGTCTTTCGTCTCCCTTGCTAGTGGTTTTGCGCCGCGCCAGCCGGCCCTAAGCCTGCCTCGCCGAAATTGCCAAGGCCCAGCGCCTCCTCGGCTCCGTGGCACATTGAAATAAGCCCCGAGCGGCACATTTCCAGTATACCGATATTTCTGGCCTCGTCAACAAAGCGCTCGAGCTTTTCCGAGCTGCCCGAAACCTCGGCGGTGATGAAGTCGCCGGAAAAATCCATGACCCTGCCGCCGTAGTCGTTGATCTTGTCGCTGATCTGCGCCTTGCCGGCGCCGTTGACCTTCAGCTTGACCAGCATGTGCTCGATCGACACCGACGCGCTGGGCTCAAGCAGCACCGCCATTTTCACGTCGTGCAGCTTCTCGAGCTGGCGAACGACCTGGGCCCTCATGTATTCGTCGCCGGTCGAGACGATCGTCATGCGCGAGTAGGCCGGGTTTTCCGTCTCGCCAACCGCGAGGCTGTCGATGTTGTAGCCGCGCTTCGCGTAAAGGCCCGCGACGCGGTTGAGCACGCCGAAATGGTTCGAGACAATAATGCCGACCGTGAATTTCCCGCTCATTTTCCGCAAACCTGCCTTGCATCGCGGCGGCCCTCATGGCCGGGCGAACCGCGGATTTCGCCGCTTGCCGGCGCTCCCCAATCGTATCCCGCATCGGCGCAGGCTGTCAATACGCCCGCGGGCGGGCGCCGACGAGCAGCGGCGCCGGCGAGCAGCGGCGCAGCCAAGCAGCGGCGCAGCCAAGCAGCGGCGCCAATGCCCGGCGCCGGCGCGTCACCTGCCCCAGTGCCCGATCCTCTCGAAATACTCGGCCTGCGAAACCACGTCCAGCGGTATTACGTGCCTGCCCAGCCCCCGTATCCACGCCGCGTTCAGCCGGATTTCCGGGTTGACCCTTCTCAGGACGACGTAGAGAAGCTCGGTGCAGTAAAGGCGGCTGCCGTCGGCCATGTCAAACTGCCAGTCGAAGGGAACGCCGACATATTCCAGCGCCAGGTCGGAAACCATGGCGCCGTCCTCGCGCAGCAGCCTGTAAACCCCCACGCTCAGCGCCGAGCCCAGAAATTCCCCCAGCGATACCTCGTTGACGGAGTCCAGCCCCTGAATGGCCAGGCCCTCCGCGTGTATCACGGAAATCGCGCCGTCCCTGATCCTGACAATCCCCATGTGCGAGAATTTTCTGTAGTTCGGCGACAGGTCCTTGAAAAACCGCGACCAAAGCCCGTCGCCCAGCCTGAGAATAACGTCGCCGTCGCTCAGCGCCGAGGCTATCTCGCCTTTCTGAACAAACTGCAAAACGTTGCGCCGCCCCCGCTGATGCGAGGCGGCGCCTGCTATCGCCGCGGCAGCGGCGGCGCTTGCGAGGGCCGCCGCCAGCAAGGCGCCGGCCAGCAGCTTTTTTTTCATGCGCCCGGGCTACTTGCTCAGGTCCATGGAGACTTTCCACCTGCCGTCGGCCTTCACCAGCGAGAAGGCCTGCTCCTCGCCGTTCTCAAAAACCACGTCCACGGTGGCAAAGTCGCCGTCTACATGCTCCTCCATCGACATGATGGCGTAGCCCTCGCCCTCTATCATGCCCTGAATCTTCGCCCCAAACATCGCCATCATCTGCGCCGTTTCAGGCGTCGCAACCTCGGCCAGCGCCGCCATGTCGTTTTCCTGAAGCGCCCTGAAAAACTCCCGCACGGTCTGCGAAGGCGACATCTGCGCCGCGCATCCCGCCATTGCCAAAGCCGCCAAAACCAGGCCCGCGGCGGCAAGCCTCTTCCCCGTTTTCATTGCCATGCTCATGCTCATCCCCCAAATGTTTTTGCCGCAGCGATGCGAAGCGGCCTTCACTCATGGTACATTTTTTCCCGCGCGAAGGCAATCAGTCCCTCCGCGTTATCGCAACACCTGAGTCAAAAGCGTCCTCGGCAATGGCTGCATGGCGCGGAACGCTAACCTCGGCGAGCCGATTGTGCCGAAACGCCTGATCCCCGACCCACGTCACGCTGTCGGGGATGGTTACCGCGCTAATCCGGTTCGCGCGGAACGCCCAGTCCCCGATGTACCTCACGCCGTAGGGGATGTATACGTAGCTGAGCCGATTGCCCTCAAACGCATATCTTTCAATGCGCGTTACGGTGTCGGGGATAGTTACGGAGGCGAGCGCGTAAATCATACTCCGCAAAGTTCCCTGCCTCCGGCCCCATGATCTCCTGAATGAATTTTCCCCAATTACGGCAACGGGCAAATCCCCGATATGCGAAGGAATGCTCGCGGCGCGCCCTCTCGCCGTGAAGCGCGTGATTTCCACGGCAGTGTTATTGTCAATAACGCGATAGTTGAAGTCGCCGCCGAACAGCATGCTCAAATAGCCTAACGCGAAGAGCGCCGCGCATACCGCCGCCCCTTTTAGCCATCTCCGCCCGCTTTTCCTTTCCATGCCAAATTTCCTTGCGGCGTTTT
>Ga0209755_10002411_pt1 | contig 25787 bp, 22 predicted proteins | sample TergutCo191P1_FD_187301 | JGI IMG/M metagenome (GOLD analysis project Ga0209755, IMG submission 187301) | Cornitermes sp. P1 segment gut microbial communities from Petit-Saut dam, French Guiana - Co191P1 (SPAdes) (version 2) | ecosystem: Host-associated > Arthropoda: Insects > Digestive system...
ATTTCTTCAATCGTCATTTTTCGGATTTCTTTTGCCTGATTTTTTAAAAATTGTTCAGTTTCTTTATCCATTATTTTCTCCTCATTAAAGTATGTTATTATAACATGATTAAAAAAATGTGTCAGTCAGATTTTTACAGCCACAAATGTATCTTATGCACTTTGGAACATAAAAACCATGTTCCGAACGATAAGAAAGCGATCCCTTGAATCGCACCCAGCCAATTATCAGTTCCTTGAAGGATATTTCTTCCGATTAAAGCAAGCATCACCCCGATTGCTACGAAAATATATTCTTTTGAGCCCCGTACTTTTGACGCTACAAGAAAACTGATCATGGTAGTTATAAAGACGAGAATTTCTGTCCATCTGTAAATTGATGTATAGCCGTTTATCAGATTAAAACCTGTGTCCCATAAATGAGCATCAATTGGAACACCTAAAGTGATCAGAAGCGTAGCAATTGTGATGATCAAAATTGAAATACGTGTGTTTTGCACATCCAGCCCTGAAGCGCATAATCCTGCAGTAAACAGGGAGAAAAGACCGAAAAATCTTGCAAAGAGCAAAACCCGTGCTGAAATGCGCAGATAAAAAGAGGGGAAATTAAGAAGCAGCTGCAAGGGCAGAAAAAGCCGGAGAGCTTCCAAAGAGAAGGAAATAGTAAAAAAAGCGATGTAAAGGATTTCGGGGGTCGGAGTTCTTTCAAAGAACGAGTGAATTAATAACATTCCGGCAAATGAATAGAGAGCGGCAAGTATCAGAGCGGTATGGACAGCATAGTAATTGTTTCCCATAATCCTCCCTGTAATAACTTGAAAGACATAATTAGGACGTCTGGCGTTTTCTTCGATTTCAGAATATGAAGGCACCACCATAAAGGAGGCGGCCAGTAATAATAAGATAACGGCGGCGCAGAAGAAAATTCCGATTTTAAAGAAGACATTTCTTTCCGAAAGGGTCATATTGCAGTGTACCCCGAGGTTTTATTTTTCTCAAGACGGAAAATTTAATACCGATAATAAGAATTAAGGGGAACTCTATGTTTTTAAAAAAACTTTTTTTAATATTTTTGTTAGTTTTATTAACAAGCGTTTCCGCTTTATGGGCGGGAGATAACGCGGTTTTTGTCGATCTGGGTTTCTCCCCAGACGGCAGGACATATATGTTCGGTCAACATGGAGTGCTTTCACCTTCTTTACGCCCTTGGGCAGAAATTTATATTGTCGATGTTACACGCAATGCCTTTGTCCCAAACGGCAAGGTTTCATTAACCCATGAAACAGCGATAAATGCAGGTCAGGACGGTTCAGGTATTTTTCAAAGGCTTGTTTCCGGCAATTCAAGCCTTGCAAGCCGTTTTAACATCAACTATCAAAATCAAGGATTACCTCTTTATATATCAAGAGATGAAAATCCCCCGGCTAACGGCGAAAGAATCGATTTCCGCGACTTCCTTGCAGGAAAAGCATATAAAGTGCAGTTAGTCTCTACAATAACAGGCAGCGGGCGAAATGTAAGATCGCAATTTTTCTTAAATGTTGAATCTGCTTCATCTAACGGACAGGTTAAAAACTACACTGTCGGTACACCCAATTTTATAAGGCAGGGAGTATCGCAGTACAATATAAAAAGAGTGATAATTGACTCAAGCGGCAGCTCAATCATTTTTGTAATTGAAATGAAAAAGTCCGCTGAAAACGGATTTGATATTCGCTATATGGTTGAAGCGCTGCGGCTGTAAATTAACCTATCAAGATTTTATATATTTTATCCAGTTCATCCATAGAAAAATATTCGATAGATATCCGTCCTTTATTAAGGTCTCCTATAATTGCCGCCTTAGTTCCCAATGTGCTGATAAGTTTCTCTTCCATTGCGACTACGTCCGGCAATCTATTTTTAACTTTTTTAGCCGTCTTCTTTATATCGCCGCTTTCGTTTAATACCGCTGCTCTTTTTTCCGCCTCTCTGACAGAAACATCGCTGTCTAATATTTCCCTGTAAAGATTATCCCTTGCTTTTACATTTGCTACAGAGAGCAATGCTCTTGCGTGCCCCGAACTGACTTTTCCCTCTTCTACGCTTTTTTGCATCTCGACAGGCAGCTTAAGAAGACGCAGCGCATTAGCGACAGTGGAACGGTTTTTTCCCATACGAGCGGCAAGTTCATCCTGAGAAATGCCGGAAAAATCCATCAGGTTTTTATAAGCGGCGGCTTCTTCAATCGGGTTTAAATCTGTTCGCTGAATATTTTCGATTAATGAAACCTCTAACCGTTTTTGATCGGTATAGTCGCGGATTATTACAGGAACTTCGGCAAGACCGGCAAGCTTTGCGGCGCGTGTTCTGCGTTCACCTGCTATTATGATATAAGTGCCGTCGCCTGCGTTAGCCGCAATTATCGGCTGGATTATGCCGAATGTTTTTATGGAGTCTGCCAATTCCTGCAATTCTGTTTTATCAAAATTTTTGCGCGGCTGTCCCGGATTTGGAACAAGCTTATCTACAGATAATAACGAGACATCGTGCCCTTTGGTTTTTGCAGCAGGTGTTTCGCTTTTTATTATTTGAGAATCGGACTGAGTTACCTGCAAACTTTGTTTTTGCAAATTATCATCATTATTATCAAGCAGGGCATCTATCCCCTTTCCGCCAAGACCGATTCTACGAGGCATTTGATCCTCCGCATCGTTTTAACATTTCCAGTGCAAGAGCATGATACGCTCTTGCGCCCGGACATTGCGGATCGTAAAGCGAAATCGGCATCCCGCAGGAAGGCGCTTCTGACAAACGTATATTTCTTGGAATGATTGTATTAAATATCATATCTTTATAAATCGCGCTGATGTGTTTAACAACATCATTTGCAAGACGTGTTCTGGAGTCGTACATTGTAAAAAAGATACCACCTATTTTTAAAGATGGGTTAAGGTTTTTTTGAATTAGTTTTGTTGTATGCAAAAGCTGTTTAAGTCCCTCCATGGCGAAATATTCACATTGTATGGGGATTAAAACATTATCAGCGGCGGCAAGCCCGTTCATCGTAAGCTGCCCAAGACTTGGAGGGCAGTCAATCAAAATAAAATTGTAATTTTCTTTTATAGGGGCAAGCGCTTTTTTTAAAAAGTAGTTTCTTTCTTCCTGATCAATTAACTCAACTGCAGCGCCTGAAAGATCGATACTTGCAGGGATTACATCAAGATTTTTAACAACGGTTTTTTTTATCGCTTCTTCTGCAGATGCGGTGCAGGAAAGCAGTTCATAAATGCCGGGCTTCAGCGGTTTAGCATCGATACCGCTGGAAAGGTTTGCCTGAGCGTCAAAATCAACCAAAAGCACTTTTTTTCCGGCTTCCGCCAGATACGCGCCTATATTGATAGCAGAGGTAGTTTTCCCGACGCCGCCTTTTTGATTAACAAAGACACTAATCAATCCCATGAATATAATGTAGCAAATAAATAAGTATCTAGGCAACTGGCGTTATGGTGTCAGTCACCTGCGGTTGTAAAGAGACGTACGCTACATATAGCGTATGTCTTTTTAAATAGACACCATAGGTAGCAGCGATGAGTGTCATCTTTTCCGCATCTATCATTTTATCCTTTTTTCTTTCAAATTTTTTTATTTCGGTCAAGCGCCGCGCATCTGCAACCCATATATATTTATGAAAAAATTATCATTTCTTATCATCGTTTTTTTGTGCTGTCTGACTGCAAATGGTCAGGCAGCCGGCGGGCAGTTAAGCAAAACCGCTTCGCTGAATAGTAAACCCTTTTTCAATTGGGGTTTGCTCTGGAGCGGCTCTTTAGATGAGAGCGCGAACCAAACTTCAACTCCGATGAGTTTTACTATCAATAACCGCGGAGAAATACGGCTGCATTTTTTCCAGAATACTCAATTTGGTTTTATGCTGCGCGGGCAAGTTCTTGACAGGCACGCACTGTCTCTTGGCTTTGATCCGTTTCAAATTGTTAACAATCCCGAAAAAGCGATAACCCATTTTACCGGCGGTTTGTATCACAAACAAACAGGTTCACGATTGCTTTTCGGCGTCCTTGATGAGTGGGGGCTTTCTGCAAGAATCCGCAACCCGTGGATTCGTTCGCCCCCCTTTGCAGAAAATCATAAGCCTCTTATGGCGGATTTAAAAACCGCAGTTTCCGGCACAAAAGAAGACGAGCTGTACTTGTATTTATCCAGCCCTTTTTTTGAGTTGAATCAAAATGTTAAACTTAGAGGATTTTTAGCCGCACAGACTCTTGCTGATTATTTAACACCTGTTTTATCAAGCGGTGTTGAATTTTCATTTTCTAAGAAAACCAATTTGTTATTGGAAACATTTTATACGGGTAAAACATTATCCCCTTTAAAACAGTCTTCGTGGTTTTCTAATCCGCCGGCTCTTCCTGAACGGGAGTTTCACCTAACAGCTGCAGCTCTTGTTTTTTCAAACCCGCTTATTGCTGCAAGTTCGGATTTTGCCCTGTCTGATACTTTTGGCTGGGGTAAGGATATTTACTGCAATTTTGGTGTTACTGTAACGCCGCTTCTACCTTTTGGAAGCAAAGCGCGTCCCTTAGCAATTTCACTTGCAGTTGACGGATCGGGGGAGAGGTTTGTAAACAGAGACGGCGCAATTCTTAGCGAAGGTTTTAGAGGAGCGGCTAAAATCGAATGGAAAGGCAAATACAATTCTTTGATAAGGTTCAGTTCTGTTTTGCGGGGGAATGGTCTCGGCGAAAATTTCAACCGCAGTACAAGTGATTTTTATTACCGTTTTCCGGCGCAAACAAGCCGAAATAAAAACGGTTTTCCAATTAGGCTGACAAGGATATCTTTATCGGCAAGCCGAAATGCGGAAAATCCGATAAAAATTAACGATAGTTTTTCCGGTACGGCTGCCTTTAATATCAGCTTTCGGCAAATAAAACCAATCGGCGTTTCTTTTTCCGGGTCGGTAAAAGGGATAGCGTCAAGTCCGGAAAGCCCGCCTTTTTTATTCCCTGTTCCAATAAACAGAACTTCTGAAACTTGGGATTGGAACAGTGCTGCAGCACATTGTGATATTTACTGGTCTCCTTCTATTTTTCAATTTAGAGCAAGGTGCGGGGTATCATTCTATGTTGATAAAGGGGAAAAATGGGATTTTTCCTTATCAACGGCGCTTAGATTTAAAAACGGGAGGCTGAATTTTAAGATTTCAACCCTTGAATTCCCTGAAAAATGGAATATTAATGTTTCGTGGAGGGTCGAAAAGAAAGAAAAAAAGTAAAAATGTGAAAAAAAGTGAAGTATATCCCTTCTCTTTTCGATAATTATAATGTATCATTATTATATATAGTAGTAAAATGAGGAGGAAATATGCCCGCCGGTGTGACTATAATGATTGTCGACGACTCCCGTATCATGAGAAACACAGTAAAAGGTGTTTTTTCAGGAGTGGAATCCACCTGTAACTTCATCGAAGCAAAAGATGGGGAAGAAGCTTTAGCATTACTTGAAACCCAAGTAGTTGATCTAATCCTGCTTGATTGGAATATGCCCAGATTATCCGGCATTGATTTTCTAAAGCAAGTAAGAGCGATGGATCAATACAAAGATTTACCCATTATCATGGTAACCAGTGAAGCTGCTAAGTTTAACGTTATTGAAGCGTTAAAACACGGAGCTACTGATTATATTACAAAACCAATTAAACTTGATCTGTTCAAGCAAAAATTGGCAAAATTACGCTTATTTAGGATGTGAAAAAATGACAGTAGAATTACAAAACTATGTAGAACCATTTGTTGAAGTTACCGTCAATACTTTTAAGGAATTTGTCGGCGTAGATGTTGCACCCAGACATCCGCATTTTCTTGATCCGGACAAAGCATTTGAATGGGATATTTCAGCGGTAATCGGACTCTCCGGAGTAGTTAAAGGCGCAGTCATTGTTTCGATGAAATCGGATCTTGCAATTAAATTAACAGATTTACTTGCGGGAGAAGGTCACAACGAAATTGATGCAGACGTAATTGATGCAATCGGTGAAATTAATAATATTATCGCCGGTAACATTAAACCAAAAGTACCTAACGGGGACAGGATTGTAATCTCTATTCCTACTATCATCAAAGGAAAAGAACATTCAATCGCATGGCCCAGCAAGCAAACTCGCATTCTTTGTATCCCTCATAAAGCTTTTGATAACGATATCTTTCACTTAATGGTAGCCATTGAAATTGAAAACGAAAAATAAATAGGAGAGGACGATGAAGCATGTTTTCGTGTTCGATCCAAAAGCGTTTTACAACCAGCAATGGAAGATGGATAACATTCTTGATAATATCGGGCAGTTTTTCAGAACACAGGAAAAGCCCGATTTTTCGATTCAATTTTCACGTTACAGAAGAAATGCAATCAGTATAATTAATGATGAAGCGGAAAAAGCAAAAGCGGGCGACACTGTTAGAATTTATGCAATCGGCGGAGAAGAAATCCTTTTTGATTGTTTAAACGGTGTCGCTCATTTTCCGAATATGCAATTAGCAGCTGTTCCCTACGGCGAAATAAATAATTTTATTAAAATATTTGAAAAAGAAAAAAATGATAATGTCATTGACGCATTCACAGATATACCTAAATTAGTAAAATCACAAGCGCTTCCCACCGATGCAATCAGATGGGGGGTTAATTATGCGCTTAATTCCTGTTACATCGGTATGAACTCCGCTATTTCAAAGCGTATTAAAGATTTAAAAACAAGTTTAAATAAAGGTAGTTTTTTTATATTTTCAAAAATTTCATCATTTATAAATTATATACTTACATCTTTTGACAAACAGCTCGCTGCAAGGGAATATAAAATATTAATTGATGATCAGGATTACTCGGGAAATTACAGCCTTATTCATATTGCAAACAGTCCGTTTTTTAACGGTAAAAAAACAGGCGCAGCAAATGCGACACCGGATGACGGGCTTTTAGATATCGTGCTTATTAAATCATCTATTCCTTTAGTAACGCTTTCTTCGATAAGTAAATATTCAAAAGGGAAACGCCCTAAAAACAGCGTTTTTGTGCAAGCAAAAAAAATCTACGTTCATTCTGAAAATCAAATGTGGATCCAATTAGATAATGAATATATTCAGGATACCGAAATAAATCTGAATGTGGTTCATCATGCGGTGCAGATAGTAGCGCCTAAGGAATTATCATACCCGATAGGCTCAATATCGGCTCTTTAAGGATGGCTAAACGATGGCATTAAGAAAATCGGAAAATACAAAAACTCGAAGAATTGCAAATGCTGCATCTATTATAATGGTTTTGTTTTTAAGCGCTTCTTTTGTTCTGGAAACATTAATGTACAAGATAACTATAAATTATAGTTATGCCGGGCTTATTATAATATTAACTTTATCAATACTTATAGCGATTGTACGGACAGCAATAAATCATTATAAAATGGCATTTAACGTTCCGTTTGTTCTTCTGCTGTTTTATACCTTGCTGATGATGATGTCAAATTGGTATGCGGATCACTACTTTCTTGTTTGTCTTGCTCTTTGTGCGATTAGCTGTATTTATTCTCATTTTAACAGGACATTAACATTTATAATCGTAGAAAATATTTTTATTCTTTATCTTGTTTTTATGGGGCATCCTATCAACGGGCATGACACACATTTATCTGTTCTGCTTGTAAATTGGTCTATTTGTTTATTCGCCAGCATAATCATGTTGATATTAACAAGAGCTGCAACTATCTTTTTAAACAGAGCCCTAGAGCACCAAAACTCATTTATGGATCTTCTTGCAACTACAGAAAACTTTTTCGCTATGGTAGATGAACACAATGAAATTGTCTACGCAAGTAAAACTTTATCCCAGTTAGGTAATGTTGAAGATCCTACAATGGTACAAGGACGCCCCCTTATCGATCTTTTTCCGGGCAGAAGTTTAAAAATATATGCGGGAAAATTATTAAAAGATAAAGACGATTACGCAGAAGACTGGGAATTTTCGCTTAACGGGCAAAAGCGTTATTTTAAAGCGGCTTCGCACAGATTAGCGGGAGCAGGCGGTACACTTATCAGCTTATACGACATGACTCATCTTGCAGAACGCGATGAAATAGCCGTTATGAAAGATAACATGAAGATAGGTCTTTTCTTCATGGATAAAAATTATGTTATTCAGGATCATTACTCAATATATTTGGAAGAAATGCTGTCAGACACAAAACTTTTCGGCAGATTATTTACAGATGTAATTGCAGATTCAGTTTCTGCGAATGAACTTGGCGCTATTAAAGATTATTTTAACATGATTCTGGAGTGTTCCTACGATCAGGAAATGCTTGAAGATATTAATCCGCTCAACGAACTCCATTATGTACACAGAGATTCAGGTGACAGAAAAGTATTTCAATGCGCCTTTGCTACTGTTGAACGCGGACGCGGTGAAGTTTTTATTCTTGTAACAGTTTACGATATTACTGCAAGGGTTGAATTACAGCAACGGTTAGCGGAAGAAGAAGCGCGCAGGCAGGAAGAAATGCAATCGGTTTTTGAACTTATTCAGGTTCAGCCGGATGTATTTGCCGACTTCATGGGCGACATGGAACATGAGTTCGGCACTATCGACCAAATCCAGAAAAACGAATCGCTTTCTGCACATGATGCTTTAGTAAAAATATATCAATCTATTCACGCGATTAAATCCAATGCTGTAATACTTGGATTAAGTGTATTTGGAAATAAAGTGCATAATCTTGAATCAAAAATTAAAAAATTACGCGAAATGGAAGGCGAAGTTCCGTTTGCTGAAATGCTTGGTTTAACATACGACATAGAAAAGATTTCTAAAGAAAGAGATAGTTTTAAAGATATTATTGACAAACTGCAATCTTATACGGGCGGCAGCGCCGGTAAATCCAGTACGGAAAAACAAAACGTCAAAGTATTGCTTGATTCTTTAACAAAAACAACATCCAAAGCCGCTGACGATCAGGAAAAATTAATTCAATTTATTGCAAACGATATAGACACTGAAGCGATAGATAAAGGTCCAAGACGAATTATAAAAGAAATTCTAATGCAGCTTATCCGCAACTCTGCAGTTCATGGTATTGAAATGCCTGAAGCGAGAACGGCAAAAGGCAAAAAAGAAACCGGAACTATTAAACTTTCAATCAAATTGACACCGGATAAAAAACAAATTCAAATAAAACTTTCCGATGACGGAAACGGTTTGGATTACAAAAAGATCGGGGAAAAAGCTTTAGCACGCAAATTAATCAAGAAAGAAGATATCGCTAATAAAGATTTACTGATAAAAGTAATTTTTGCTCCCGGCTTTAGTACGGCAGAAACTGAAGGCGTTCATGCGGGACGCGGTATCGGTTTAAATCTTGTCCGCGACCGTATCAAAGAAATTAATGGTGCTATCAAATTAAAATCCGAAGACGGTAAAGGGATATTGTTCTTTATTACTATTCCTTTAGAGTAGTTTTATTTCTTTGACAGTCCGGCACCTATCGCCGTTGTGTATTCTGCAAACTCCGGATAAACAAATTCAATTCCGTACATTCTGGTAATTTCTGCAATTACTTTTTGCCCGATTACATTATTACTGCCGCGTCCTGTTACTATAACTTGGCTTGAGTTTTTAGCTCTTGCCGCAAAAACGGACAGAACACCTATTACCTGATACACCATATTAATTAGAGCAAGTGCGATATCAGGCGGATTTGCTGTATCCAGCATTTTCCCAAAATTAGAAGCGGTAGATTCGCCGCTTAAAAAACTAATGCTTGTATCTGTAATGTCACCTAACAACAAATCAACCTTATTTAATTTGCCTGTCTTTGCAAGTTCCATTATATTTTTAAATTCAACAGACGGTAAAAGTTTTTTTGCTAATCCGGAAATTGTACCGCCTCCGACACCTGAGCCGCCGAAATGAGAAATTCCCTTATCTCCGGCTTCGATTATTACCGTCCCTGTGCCGATGTTGGTAATAATTATATTGTTAAGCCCGGAAAGAAACATTCCGCCTATGCCTATTGCTTCAATTTCATTTACTCTTCTTGTAGGAATATTAAAAATATCATCTTTGATATTAGAAGCGCCGACGCCTGTTATATTAATTTTTTTTATCAAATCAATTTTTATTCCGTTCTCAAGAACAAGCTTTCCTAATGCACCTGTGGCGGATGTAACTGCATCCAGAGCTCTGGTTTTAATTCTTTTTGTTACTTTTCCGTCTTCTATCGAGACAGCTTTTGTCGTGGTACTGCCTATGTCAATTCCTATTATCATTTTAATTCCTTAAATTGATCAGACGCTTTTATAAATAAATCAACCAATGATGGATCAAAATGCGTCCCTTTATTTTCGTTTATTATTCTAATCGCATCTTCATGAGAAAATGCTACTTTGTAAGGGCGTACAGATATAAGCGCGTCATAAACATCTGCTATTGCCATTGCACGCCCTAAAAGGGGGATTTCGCTGCCTTTTAAATGATTGGGATAACCTGTTCCGTCCCACCTTTCATGATGACTAAAAGCAAATATTTTTGCGTATTTAAGAAAAGTACTTCCATTTGTAAGTGTTTCAACTTTTTCTATAATTTGTCTGCCTATTTGAGTATGAACTTTCATTTCTTCGTATTCATTATAATCAAGTTTTCCGGGTTTTCGTAAAATATTATCGCTTATAAAAATTTTTCCGACATCGTGTAATTGGCACGATTTGACAAGTATATCAATATCCCAGTCTTTTGTTTCTTCCTGAAAAATACCGCTTTCTTTAATTTCGTTTAACAGAATTCCAAGCCCGCTCTGCGTTCTTTCTATGTGTCTGCCTGTAATATCATCGCGGTATTCAACAAGTTCAGCCATTGTTTTTAAAAGAGCGTCTTGCAATTCCAATACGTTTTTTGTTTGTTCTTCTACCAGAAGCTGCAAATTATTATTGAAGTTTTTTAATTCTTCGGCTTGTTGTTTTATTACTTTGTTCTTTTCTTCTATTGATAAATGAACTTCTATCCTTTTTAACAGTAATTGAGGCTGAATAGGTTTTGTTATGTAATCAACAGCACCAAGTGAAAGACCTGTCACTTCGGCATCTGCGTCTGTCCGCGCTGTAAGAAAAATGACAGGGATACTTGCGGTTTCCGACTTTGATTTAAGCACTTTAATTGCCTCGTATCCGTTTTGTTCCGGCATATCAACATCAAGCAGAATTAATGCGGGGTGATTGTTTTCAAGAAGACTGAAAAGTTTTTTTGCGGAAGGCGCGGTAGCAACAGTATATTTTCCCACCAGCAGATTTTTTCCGATACGGAGGTTTGCCGGATTATCATCGACCATTATAATCAGAGATTTTTCGCTTTCCATAACCTTTCTGTGAATTATACTCTATTAATTCATTTTTGTCATGATATGTGCAATAGTGTTTATCGCCTTATCAAATTCTGTCATTAGAATTTCATCAGAGATTTTATCTACAGATTCTTTTGTCGCTTCATCAAGCGGTTGTTTGAGAAGCTCATTTAAGAGTTGATCTATTAAATTTGCTTTTTGGGATTTTAACGCTTCATCAAGTTTTAATAACAATTTAATAACATTTGCTTTTGTTTCCGCGCTTTTTAATGTATTATCTGAAGGTTTTTCACTTTCGGTTTTTTTAACGTTTAAAGCATAATTTATGCCTTCTATAAGTTTTTTAAGTTTATCAATAAATTGCTCAATGTTTGAATTGATGTAATTTATATCTCCGGTCCTGCCTGATGTTTCCAATTTAGCGGCATCTTCGGAGATTGACTGTGCGCCTACAGCGGCAGATGCGCCTTTTAATGCATGAATATTTATTATAAAAGTTTTTAAACCTTCTTCTTTAAGCGAATCACGCAAAATTTGAAGACGCTCACTCGCGTCTCTGTGAAACACAGTAAGCACAGAAAGAAAACTTTCTTCTGTACCGCCTGTCATACTTATTCCTCTTTGTATATCAATACCTTGAATTAATGGAATGTTCACATATTGCTCTGTATGAATCGATTTATCTGAAGCGCCTACTTCTCTTTTATTTTTGGATATCCATCTATTAATTACCTCGTCAAGTTTAGATACATCAACAGGTTTTGCGACAAAGTCATCGAAACCTTTTTCCAAAAACATTTCACGGACTCCGGATACAGCATTTGCCGTTAGTGCAATTATAGGGGTTCTTCTAAAATTAATATCCAGTATTTGTTTTTCTTTTTCCCATTCACGAATAATAGATGTTGCTTCTATTCCATCCATTTCCGGCATCATGTGATCCATTAAAACAAGATCGTATTCATAATGTTTAACAAGTTCTATCGCTTCAGGTCCGCTAAGACAGGTATCAACTAATGCGCGGTACGGAGCAAGCAAACCTTCGCCAACTTTTAAGTTGGTATAAATATCATCTACAATTAAAATGCGTGCACGCGGGAACGAATAGCGGATAATGGAAGAAATACTGGAAGCATCTGAATATCCCTTGATATCCGCTTTTCCGTTCAGAACATTTGCAATAGAGAGGGATTGAACAGGAAGAGAAACAAAGCGTACATTGGGAATATAAGTTTCTGTTCCCCATTCCACCATTAAAGCCAAAGGAGGTTTTTCCCCGCCCGGAAATTCTTCTTCCGGCTTGCTCATAACGTACCTTATTTTATCGTGAAGACCGTAACCTGAAAGAACAAGCGACCATTTTTCCCCATATAAAGCTTTTTCAAACGCATGAAGAGTTGTAACCATTTCATAAGCTACACCCATGTTTTCTAATGACCAGCATACAGATTTAGCGTAGATAAGTCTGCTTTCATAAACTAACACTTTCTTTTCGGACGCATTATCAACAGAAGCAAATGATTCTTTTGAGTCTATACGCTGCGGGATAATTACTGTGAAAACGCTTCCCTTTCCGTATTCGCTTTCCATAGAAATAGAACCATCCATAAGAGAGCATAATCGTTTTGTAATAACAAGCCCAAGACCTGTTCCCTCAATATTTCGGTTTCTTTTAAAATCTACCTGAACAAATTCGCTGAAAAGTTTTTTCTGATCATCATATTTAATTCCTTTTCCTGTATCAGTAATTTCAAACTTTAACCAAACCTTTTTATCGGTTTCTAAAGTATTAGGCGGGTTTTCTACAGTTATTGATAAGCTTATATGACCTTTCTCCGTAAACTTTGCAGCATTTGAAAGTAAATTAAGCAGTACTTGCCGCAAACGAGATTCATCTCCGATTAAACAATGAGGAATACTTCCGTCTATATTTGTAAAAAAACGTATAGGTTTTTCTTTTAAACGTGTGCGGATAATATTTACAGTGTCATTTATTAAAGACGCAAGTAAATATTTGTTTGGAATAATTTCGAGTTTGCCCGCTTCTATTTTTGAAAAGTCAAGAATATCATTAATTATAGAGATAAGATTATTTCCCGCTTGTTTAATATCTTGCGCATAACTTCTTGATTCATCAGAAAGTTCGCTGCGTAAAAGTAATTCTGCCATTCCTATAATGGCATTCATTGGAGTGCGGATTTCATGGCTCATACTTGCAAGAAAACTGCTCTTTGTACGGTTTGCATTTTCCGCTTCTTCGCGTAAGTCTACAAGACGCTGATTTTGCATTTTTATTTCATCAACAACATTAAAGAAATATTCTCCTGTTCTTTGAACATTGTTTTGATAAACAATAAGCATTCTGTAAATATCTTCTTTAGAAATATTTGACTGCTCAATCATTGCGCCGATACTTTTTCTGATTGTTTCATAATTTGCAAGAGCGGTCTCGTTTGTATCCGCTTCTATACTGCTTTTTAAATATGAAATTGTAATATTTAAAAATTCACTGCGGCTGACAATATCAAAAACCAAAGATTTAATTTTGTTATCTATGTAATGAAAGAGTCTTTTTGTTTTATACGGATCGATCATTCCTGATTCCGGCAATGTTCCGAAAAATACGGCTGTAAGCGTTTGGTTGTGATGTGTAAAAAGCTCTTCTCCGTAAGTGTTAAAACCAATCATTGGATATTCATTGAACACATTGTTAAAGTCATCAATTAAATTCTTTTCGATAAGTTCTAAATGACGCTGAACACAATTAAAAAGCAAACAACCTTGTATACCCGGAAGAAATTGACTGACACCTTCGATACTTTTTTTTGTATCATTAATAATATTTCCCTGCTTTAATAAAAATACTTTCGTTCCTGCTTCTATAGAGCAGTAAAATTGAAGCCCTTTTCCGTCAATTACAAGATTAGGACTGCGTATATAAATACTGTCACCTAACAAAAGCCCCAGAGGGTTTCTTGCAAAAACCTGCGCTGTCAGCATGCTTACATCGTTTACACCAACAAGCCTGGCATATAATTCTGCAGCAGGCTCTCCGTTAATCTCCCATGCAATTCTCTGCATTATTTCTGAATGTGTAATAACAAAAGAAACATCGGTCGGCAGATAATGCACATAATGATTATAGAAGAAAGGAATCTTCATTTTTAAAATGATTGCAACAAGCCCGTCTCTGGAAATTTGCTGATCTGCTGTTACAAGTGTTTTTGTAAAAGTAAATTCATCTGCGGCAGCTCCGCCTACAAACGCCATGTTTAGCTCTTTTTCCATAGTGAATTCTTTAATGATCAATTCACCCAAACAAAGTCCGTCAAAAAAGATTAAACCAAGATATTCATCAGGATTGATTTTATGCTTTGCTGTTTTTTGTTTTAATTCTGCGATAGCATTGTGCGCGGATTTTATAGGGTCTTTTTTAACGCCTTCCTGAAAAGTATAATAACATTCATCAACTTCATCAGAAGAAAGAGACATAACAGAGATTCCGCTTTCAATAGCGCCGCCGCTTGACCAGCCGCCGCACATAGAAGTGCCGAAAACATTTGCTTTTGGAAACGCATTACTAATAGCTAAATGGGGTTCACTTTTCTCAAACTCCGGTGAAAAAAAGAAAATTATAACTTTTAGTTTTGGTTGCCCAATCTCATCAATGATTTTTTTAATATCCCATTCTTTCATCGATGTAACTTTTACTGCCATATTTCCCTCTTAATTGAATTATATATATTTTATATGATAAATGAGGTTAAGACAATGTTTTATTCACTGTAAAATTAATGCTTGATCATGATGAAAGGATATATCAAACTAAGAGTTATTAAGGAGAATTCTATGAGTAAACTAATTATACCTAAAAATTATCATCCGATTTTATCGGTTTATGAAACACAAACAGCGATTGGCGTAATTAAACGGCTGTTCGAGGAAAATCTGGCGCAAACTTTAAATCTTAAACGTGTTTCTGCTCCGCTTTTTGTTGAACCAGAAAGCGGTTTAAATGACGATCTTAACGGCATTGAACGCCCTGTCGAGTTTGATATCAAAGAAACGGGATCGAGTGTGCAAATTGTACATTCTCTGGCAAAATGGAAACGTATGGCACTGCATAATTACGCTTTTCCTGCCGGAGAGGGGCTTTATACTGACATGAACGCAATTCGCCGTGATGAAGATATGGATAATCTTCATTCAATATATGTTGACCAATGGGATTGGGAAAAAGTTATAGAAAAATCGTCGCGTAACGAAGATTTATTAAGAAAAACAGTTGCCGCGATTGTCGGCGCAATTTGCGATACAGCGGAAAAAATAAAAAAGATGTATCCTGTTTTAAAAATAAATTTGCAGCGTAATATTAAATTTATAACAACACAGCAGCTGGAAGATATGTATCCGCAAATGACAAGCAAAGAAAGAGAAAATGCTTATGTTAAAGAACATAAAACCGTATTCATTGTGCAAATCGGCGATATTTTAAAATCGGGAAGCAAGCATGACGGGCGGGCTCCCGATTATGACGATTGGACATTGAACGGTGATATAATGTTTTGGGACGATGTGCTTGATTGTGCAATGGAGATTTCTTCTATGGGTATCCGTGTAGATGAAAAATCGCTCGATTCACAGCTAACAAAAGCAAACTGCAACCACCGCAGAAGTTTTAAATTTCATAAGATGCTGCTTGAAGGAAAACTTCCGCTAACAATGGGCGGAGGTATCGGACAGTCAAGGTTGTGTATGCTCTTGCTTCAAAAAGCGCACATAGGAGAAGTACAAGTTTCTGTTTGGGATGAAAAAACTATAAACGAATGTATATCAGCAGGGATTAAAATTTTATAAAATTATTTTCGTTTAATGTTTACAATGACTCTCTGTTCCCGCTTGCTGAGCGCCTGCAATTACAGCTTCCCAATGAGTGTTTGCCATTTCTATAAAACTTTCTGCAGGAAATAAAAGAGTGTTTAATTTTTTTTGCGTAGCATCGGAAAAACTACCTGTTTGTATAAATTCTTTCCCTGCTTGTGTTACATTAGCAAGATACTCGTCTGTCTTTGCTGACATTTGAGGTATACTGAACAATTCGCCTTCCGGACAAATAATTTTAGTAAGTCTGTCGCAAACACTGTCTTTGCCGAAAATTGAATCAAACTGTTTAAATAATGCATCATAGTTATTTTCTATTTTACTGAAACCACAAGTAGATATTAAAACATGACGTTGATGTAAAAGATCGTAACGATGCGGATGTCTGTTCCTTCCGCTTGCAGTGATTTTAATTTCCGGCAATGTCAATGGAACAAGACGATCAAGAAACCCTTTTATTTTTGAAGGCATTCCGTAAAAATAAAGAGGAAAACTCCAGATGATAATATCTGCATTTTTATATTGATGTAAAAAATCTGTTGTCATATCATCGTTAATAATACATTTTCCCGGAGTTATCGCCCAGCATGAATAACATCCATTGCAAGGTTCTATATGTGATCTGCTAATATTTATAATATGAATGTGCTTGTCTGCATTAGCATTTAATCCTTCCATAAAGGCATGAGCGATTTTTAATGTATTGCTGCAATCACCTTTTGGGCTTCCGTTTAATAAAAGAATGTTCATGTCTTCTCCGTAATTATAGTTTATACGAAACTATTGCGGCTACTCGATAAAATTCCAAACGCATCGGGTTAGCTGTGTTAAGAATTCGCTCCTGATAATGAAGATCATCTTTATCTTCATTAAAATTTGTAAAATTTCTTCGTGTTCTGAATTGTGTTATCAATGCGATGCTGAATTGCTCTGTGATTTTAAAGTTAAGAATATTGGAGAATTTCCATCGTAATAAATCATCACCCCAGTCTTTGCGATTATCTCCGTCATAAAGATACAAATCCATTTCTGCCATAAACGCAACCATGTTTAGAAAAATCGGCATTTGATAACCTAAAACAAAATTGCCGAAATAATTAAAACCGTTACGGTTTTCTCCGTCATCATTTTCGTAATACCATGCTTCTCCGTTTTTCGCTCTTGTGTTGGCGTGGTAATTAATTTCGTGGTAACTCAGGAAAACTATATGATTCCAGTCTCCGGGAACAACTGCGGCTAAATCAAACTGAAAAGTCCCTCCGATATTTACTTTCCACAGCAGTGCATCAAAGGGACTGCCGTCATATTTAGATTCTTTATTAACACCTATTGTGTTGAAACCTGTTCCGTAAATATCACTTCCGAAAAGATTAAGAGGCCAGCCCGCTCCCATTCTTGCACCTGCGGTAATTTCGATAAATGCGACAGGAGTTAAAACAGCTTTAAAAATACCGTTAAGCGAAATAGGTGTAACTTCCGCAGTTAATGCAAGCGCGATATTGTTGTTTTCTGTAAGCGGATTATCGCCTTGCAGAAAAGGGAATTTAAAAGTTTGAGTAAAACCTAACTTTGCTTCAGGCAAAGATGATACTTGCAACATTAACTCTCTTGAAGACTCATAATCTTGTGCAAGCAAAGGCATTGCAAGTAATGGTAATAAAAAGAAAAAAGCAAGTTTTTTCATTATCATTCTCCTTTAAAAATATAATTACTCATTTTATTAATCATTATTTTTTCTTTGCTGATAAAATTATCGTAAACAAAAATTCCTGCTGTAAAAATTATCAATGTTATAAATCCCGGCAATCCTGTTATTCCTGTTATTAAATCATTTCCCCCGCTTGTTGCTATAATTGAAATCCCTGCAACAGCGTTCATTGTGCCGTGTGCAATCGCGGCAGCGATAACAGATTTTGATTTAACGGCAATGTATTGCATAATCGGGGTTAATAAAATGCAAAATACAACCATCATAAAAACACCGATTACAGGATGCTGAGGGTAATTGTGCCCCATTAAAATCAACGGTGCATGCCAGATTCCCCAAACAGCTCCTATATAAACAGCAGCTTTTAAAAAGTGCATATCTTTAAATTCTTTTAAAAGAAAACCTCTCCAGCCTGTTTCTTCTCCGAATGCCGCGATTGCATTTATCGTTATGCCTGCAATCAAACCTTGAAGCAACACAACCCAAAAATAATGAACAGGAAGAGCGTTTATTTGATCTTTTAATGTTTGATACATTTCAGGTGAAACATTTTCCTGTCTGTCCAATATGCCTGTCAGTTCAGGGTTATAAGAAATATCAGGAAATAAAAGAGTGATTCCCAGCGAGCAAAAAATAATTACAGGAAAAATTAACCATGCGAAAAAAAACCATCTATTAATTTTAAAAGAGATTAAAAGATTAGATAATAATTTTTCTTTATATATTTTTTTTACAATAAGCGCAGAAATAAAAGGGATAAACATATAGATAACACCCAGTACAATAAACCCAACTTGAAAATTAAAATTTCCTTTAATCAGCCAAAAAATTGCGGCTAATAAATAACTTATAGAAAATGTAAAAATTAAAAACAAACACGCTTTATTTATTTTTTGTTTTTTTAACGGATTTTCTGAATGTTCAGCAGACATCTTATACTCCTTAATATAAATATACCCGCTTTTTATAAATTTTTAAAGTCAATATTGACATTAATAAAACATTATAATAGTCTCTAATAATTATGGTAAGTCTTTCTGAATTTAATGTTCAAACAAATACACAAACTGATTGGTTTAATATTACTGATAATGTTCAAAAAGCTGTTGCTTCTTCCGGTATAAAAGAAGGAATTTGTGTTATTTTTACTTCGCATACCACTGCAGCTTTAACAATAAATGAAAATGCCGATCCGGATGTGCCTCATGATGTAAATCTATCGTTAAATAAAATTTCTCCTGACCGCCGTGAATTTCAACACAGCGAAGGCAATTCCGCCGCTCACACAAAGACAAGCCTTATAGGGGCTTCGCTTACAGTGATTGTAACAGGCGGTAAATTACTTTTGGGCACATGGCAGGGAATTTGGTTTACCGAATTTGACGGTCCGCGAAAACGCAAAGTTCATGTGCGTGTAATTGGCGAGTAAAAATATAACGTTTAAATATCCTCTCTTACTTCGACAGCAATCTATTCAGCCGTTTCACAAAGTCAGCGGGGTCATTTAATTTCATACCCTCTACAAGCAGCGCTTGATCTAACAGCACTCCTGCGACATCGGCGATTTGATTTTCATCGTCAACATCTTTAAGACTTAAGATTATCGGGTGTTCTCCGTTTACTTCTAAAATGGGTTTAATCTCTGTCATTGATGTTTGCCCCATCGCTTTGAGCATTTGCGCCATTTGCATGGACGGATCGTTTTCGTCTGCAACGATGCATGACGGAGAGTCGTGAAGGCGGCGGGAAAGTTTTACATCTTTGACGCGGTCTCCGAGCGCTTTTTTTATTTTTTCAATGACGGGTTTCGCTTGTTTTTCCGCCGCTTTGTCTTCCTTTTCACCTAACTCTTCGTCCGCGCCTGCGCGGTTTACAGCTTTTAATTCCCAGTTTTGACTTTCGGTTTTTCCATCTGCACCGGGGATTTCTTTTCTGTAACTGTGAAGCATGGGAATTACAAGATCGTCGATATCATCGTCCATGATAAGGACTTCAATTTCTTTTGCGCGGTATGCTTCCAATAACGGAGAAGAACGCAAGGTTTTTTCATCACCGCCTGTGATGTAGTAGATGTGCTTCTGTTCGCTTTTCATGCGGTTAACGTATTCCGAGAAACTTGTCCAGCCGTCAACTGAAGTGCTTTTGAATCTTACAAGGTCTTGAATGATATCGCGGTTTGCATAGTCCTGATAAAGCCCCTCTTTAAGAGGGCGGTTAAAGTTTTCTATAAAGGTTTCCCACTTTTCTTTTGCTTCATCTGAACCAGAAATAGCGTTATCTGCCATTTGTTTAAACTCAGATAAAAGTTTTTTTACTGACGCGCTTTTTATATTAAGTAAAATTTTATTCTGCTGTAAAATTTCGCGGCTTACATTGAGAGGTAAATCTTCAGAGTCGATTACACCGCGCACAAAACGCAACCAAACAGGCATCAGTTCTTTATCATCATCAGTAATAAAAACACGCTTTACATAAAGTTTAACACCGGGTTTATAATCAACATTATATAAATCCATCGGCGCTTTTTTCGGAATGTAAAATAAAGTTGAATATTCCAAAGTGCCTTCCGCTCTTGTGTGAATGTAATGTAAGGGCTCGTCGCTGTCATGCCCTAATTGTTTATAAAACTCGTTGTAATCTTCTTCTTTAATTTCCGATTTGGAACGCCGCCAAAGAGCGGTTCCCGAATTAATTCTTTCGGTTTTTGTAACGCTTCCTTTTTCTTCGCCTTTATCATCCCATTCTTTTTCTTCATATGTAAGATAAATCGGAAACGCAACGTGGTTGGAGTAACGCTTAATTATATCTTCGATTGACCAGCGGTTAGCGTATTCTGTCCCCTCATCAGTTAAAAATAAAATTACCGTTGTGCCCTGACTATCGCGTGACGCGCTTTCAAGTTCAAAACCGTCTTTGCCGTCGCTTGACCATTTCCAAGCAGAAGTTTCCGTCGCTTTCCGGCTTATAACATCGATCTTTTCCGCAACCATGAAAGCGGAATAAAACCCCACGCCAAACTGCCCGATCAAATTGGAATCTTTTTTCGCGTCTTCGGCAAGTTTTTCCAAAAACATTCTTGTGCCTGAGCGCGCGATTGTACCAAGCGAATCGATCAAATCCGCTTCGTTCATGCCGATACCGTTATCGGAAATTGTCAGCGTTTTTGCATCTTTATCAAAAGAAATATCGATGCGCGGATCAAAATTGATGGACTTATACACATCGTCCGCTACCGTTAAATATTTGAGTTTGTCCAAAGCGTCCGATGCATTGGAAACAAGCTCCCGCAGAAAAATTTCCCTATTTGAATAAAGCGAATGAATGATAAGGTGCAGCAACCGGCTTACTTCGGTCTGAAATTGGTGTTGAGACATGACGGGTTCTCCTTAAAAATTGTTTTTAGTGAGGTTATATTACAAAAAATAATACAGAATGTCAAAGGTGTAATAAAAATTCCAGGAAATTTTGCAACGAACCGCATATACTTCGCGGTCAGAAACTCCTTTAATTATTATTAATCCGCCGGGCGCACAACACGGAAGCCGTTACCTTCACTTATAGAGAGCCAATATGTTCCGCCCCGGTAGATGACATCAAATTCAGAAGAAGGTTTGTTGTAAAAGATGCCTCCGCCTCGCATTAATCTACTATTATTATGCTCTGATGGTCCCAGCGGATCTATTCTAGCGCTGCCGGTATAAGCCTCAGGTGAACCGTTTGACGCTGCATTGTCCCAGATAAATTCATTCACATTTCCTGTCATATCGTATAAATCCAACTGGTTCGGTTTCTTTAATCCAACCTCATGAGTAATTGCGCAATACCGTTCATGTTCTCCATTATGAGAAAAAATACAGCTGTTCCCTACATGCCATGCCGCTTCATCTAAATCATCGCTTCCCGCGTAAGTATAATAAGGCGTTACAGCTAAGGGACCGCCTTTAGCGGCATATTCCCATTGCGCCTCTGTCGGCAAGCGGTAGCCGTTGGCGCTCCAGTTACATACAAGAGTATTGTCATTTCCCTGAAGCCATTTATTAGGTTCCGTACTTCCTTCCATGCTGTATACAGGTTCTAAGCCTTCTCCGACGCTTAATATATTACAGAATCTGGCAGCATCTAACCATTCTAAATATTCCACAGGTCGTCTTCCTTGATTTTCTCCCGGGGCAGCTTCCTTGCCTGATCCGCCGTTAAAATAGCTGGGATTTTGACCCATTACTGTTGTATACTGTTCCTGCGTTATCTCGTACTTACCTATGTTAAACGCGCTTAGCGTTACTGTGTGCGCAGGGCTTGCCCCGATTTCTTCTCCGTCATCACTTCCCATCGTAAAACTGCCTGCTCCAACGCGCACCATTTCTATCCCTGCCGTTACTCTGACATTTACTCTGACGGTATACGATTCGTAATTTTCGTGATCGTTAGGAATAAAAGTTAATCTGTGCTCATGTAAACCAATAGTGGCTGTCTCTCCTGTATATACTCGATCCCCGGGCGCGTCCCATTCAAATTTGCCTGTGCCGTTGTTTGTAAACGATTCAAGATCAATATCTGAAAGTATCTGTTTAAAGTCAGCTTTTAATTCTCCTGACTTTGGCCATTCTACGACCGTGCCCGCTTTATAAACAGTTAAGTTCCATGTTTTCGCGGTTTTGCTTTCCAGACTTGGATCGGTGGCGGCGGCTTTTGGTACTTGTTTACATGTTACCTCTATCGGCTGGGAATTATTGTCAACAAAGGTTAGTATGTCGCTGTTCGCAGGGCTTGTTGTTATATTATATTTCGCAAAATCAGCAAGCTTGATTACTTCTGCAGGGTCTCCGTAATCGTAGAAAATCGCCACTTCAAGCCCTGTAAGGTCTAAGGTATCGCCGTATGTATAAATAATTTTTTCAGGCTGAGAAGTGATAATTACATTCGCGACAACCTTATACGGCGGCTTAAAAATAGCCGGTACTGCAGAACCAAGACCTACAATACCGTCACATGAAACTAAAAATAACAGCGAAAACATAAATAAAACTAAAATAGGAACTGTTAAAAGTAATTTACTAGCTTCGGATGATGGGGGGGGGGGGGGGGGGGGGGGGGTACAATTACAATTAAGGAAATTGGAAACGCTCATGTGTCCTCCTTAAATAAATACAACGATATCTTCAAGTTTTAACTTGCCTTATAATAATGTACTATATTTTGGGATTTTATTCAAGCGGAATTTTTAAGAAAAATGCAATTTTAATGATAAAATGCTAGGTAACGCAATGGTAGCAGCCCCCAAAATTCTCTGGTGTACCTGTGGATAACGGTACGCTATGGGTAGCGTAGTTCAATCAATTTCCATTAACCGTCCTACGAGGAGCGGTTTTTTACTTTTTTTCAAAAAAAATCATTCTCGGTCAAGCGCCGTGCATCTGTAACCCATATATATGTATCAGTTTTCACGTATGTGAGAACTCACACTTATTAGACAGCGTTGACAAAACGCTGTCAGGGGACAGCTCCCTTAAGGAGATAAAAATGGCTGATAAAAAATTGTTACACGTAAAGAACGACGCGGTCTTCCGTATGTTCTTCGCTGATGAAAGAAATCAGGACTCGCTGATCGCTTTCCTCAAATCGATCCTCAAACTGCCAGACGATGAATATTACGAAATCAATATTTTAGACCCTCACCTTCTGCCTGAATACATCAAAGACAAAGCCGCAGTCATTGACGTAAAACTTCGCACGAAAAGCGGAAAAATAGTTCACATTGAAATTCAATTGAAAATCATGGCTGAAATGCGCGAGCGCATTGTTTTTTATGACGCGAGGATGATAACAGAACAATTAGAAAAAAGCGACAGATACAGTAAAATAAATCAAGTGATCAGCATCATTATAACAAGGGACAGGCTGATAAAAAACAGCGCAAAATATTCACACAGATTTACACTTTACGATATTGACGCAAAAATCGAATTCAGTGATATAATAGAAATACACACTCTTGAACTTTCAAAAGTGCCAGAAAAAGCGGACGGCACAAAATTATACGATTGGGCAAAATTCATTGACGCTGAAGATGAAGAGGAGTTAAGCATGATAGCTGAAAGAAACCCGCAAGTAAAGAACGCGGCAGTAAAACTGATAGAACTCTCCGCCGACGAGAAAGCAAAAGACCAAGCCGAACGCCGGGAAAAAGCGCTAAGAGACCTAGACGCCCGCGAAAGGTACATAAGAGCCGAAGAAAGAGAACTCTGGCAGGGCGTAGTCGCCGATAAAGATGCGGCACTTGCTGACAAAGACGCAGAAATCGCACGATTACGGGCTTTGTTTGGGTAGTACCTGTCACCGAATTTGTTTAGCGGCTTGTTGTAAGTACGATACTAGAGAATTTAAGTGACTGGTAGTGATAACATTACTTTTCTATACTAAGAGGAAATTTTAATTTTTTGATTTTTGGGAAACAAGGAGAAATAGACAATAGAAACAGTAAAAACATACAATATGGATCAAGTTTTATTTTACCAAAGATATAAAGAAAAATAATGATACATAATAAAACTGGTATAAAAAGAAAATAGTAGATATTGAGCAAAATTTGGGGTTCGTCTTGTTTTTTTTCTGTTGTTTCTTCTTTCTGGGGAGATTTTATAGGGGGGGATTTACAATTTTTCTTGGTTTGAAGGGATTTCCCCACAGTGGATGAGGTGTTTAAATTTTTTCTTTTTCCTTGCATAATAATACTCCTTTTGCTTTAAAATTATTATTTGGTTGCACAAAGTGCCTGTCACCTTAATTCCTGTAATATTCTGCGGCAAATATTAAACGCAGTATTTCTTCCGTCAAGTTATTGTCTATCTTTATCTTTGATGGAACAGGAAAGATTACAAGGACAATTCATGCCCTCGATCCAACATTGTTCCCATCTTTAAAAATTGCGCTCTTAAATTTTTAGTACAAATAATGATGACTTGATATGTAAACCGGGAACAGATTTTAAAAGCTACTGTTAGTTCGTTTAAAATAAACGCCGGAAATAAAACATAAGTCGGAACATCGGCTAATGTTTTTAGATTAAACATCTTTTTTCCCTCCTAATATTAATTCTCTCCAACCCTGAACAACCCTGTACATTAGGGTACACCGGAAATAAAAATTCTTTACATGAGCGGTATTCCCTATATGAATATGAAGTCTGTTCTATACGTTATTTTCGAGTTTGAATAGGGAAAAGTACGTGAACATACCCATCGATATAAGCGCGCTTGCCACAACCATATTTTTTTCGCATTTTCTAAAGACATATCTATAGGATTTCTTATACCTTTTTGATCATCAATTTTAAAACTTTGAGGAATTACTTCCAGAATTTGTCTGTCTGTCGGTGCGAGGGTGGCTGCCACCATATGCGTGTACTTAAGATGAGTTAAAAAAACAACGCTGAGGCAACCGTTTGCGTTTTGAATCGGCGCAGGCGGTTGATAAACGATTAAGATGCTCTGTTAATTCCGCGTAATTCAGCGTTTCGAGTAACACCGCGACAAGAAGAGTTCGCGCCGTATAAAGTTCCCTCCATACGCTTAAACGCCGGGGACATGGCAAACCTTTTTTATTTTGATGTTTTCGCCGAGGAGGGAAAACGCCCCGTGTTAACAAGTGTTTCACACAGAGCGGCTAAAAGCAGTTTTCCATAAAACCACGCAAGGGTGAACCTGTCCCTGTCAAGTAGACAAAAATAAAAACACACTTTATTGTTGAGCATAATTTTTTTTAAAGTATTGAGCAGGACTCATTTTAAACCTCATCTGAATCCGTTCATTGTTATAATAATCAA
>Ga0209755_10002412_pt1 | contig 25786 bp, 29 predicted proteins | sample TergutCo191P1_FD_187301 | JGI IMG/M metagenome (GOLD analysis project Ga0209755, IMG submission 187301) | Cornitermes sp. P1 segment gut microbial communities from Petit-Saut dam, French Guiana - Co191P1 (SPAdes) (version 2) | ecosystem: Host-associated > Arthropoda: Insects > Digestive system...
TAGTAAACGCCGAAAAACTCTCTAGGCTAGTGGCTAGTAGGGAGTGGCTAGTAGGAAATAACCACTAGCTACTAACCACTGACCACTAGCATAACGACTTTTTCAACGCTTACTATACTCTATTAGATATAGGCGGCTAGCCAGCGTTGCCGCCGGAGAAACCATTGAATTTGCACCTAAGTTAATAGCGTAGAGTTTTGTTTCTACTCTATTAGACGTAATTCGAGGCAAAAAAAATCAAAAAAAATGAAAATTGGCGAAAAAAACGCAAACGGGCTGTGCAAATTGTCTGAATCCGAATTGGCCAGAATTTGAATTATTTTCAGAATGTGCAATAAATGTTTGCATTTATGCGAATAAATCCGTTTTGTGCATTTCTAATTCTGTAAATTCCCAAAATTCTGGCCAATTCGGATTCAGACAAAAGAAATGCTTTGTGCACAACGGGCGCAGGGCAATTTTTTATTTCAATGAAAAATTACATTACCGTTTTTCACGGAGCATTTCCCTTGTATTTCCAGTTCTGTTAAAAGAGATAGAATTTCATTCACCGGCTTTTGGCTTTGCTCGCAAAGCTCTCCGATTTGCAGCATTGTCCCTTTAGCAGCCCAGCTTGGAACATTCTCATAATCGTCTATTAGAGGCGTGCTTGAAGAGTGGGGTGTATTTAGAGCGCCGAATAACGAGTTTAAGCCGAGTATGTTTGGCAATTCATTTACATTCCAAACGGCTTGTGCCTGTTTTTGATATATTAGCCAATTGCACCCCATGCTTGTTTCGCTCATAGGGTTGCCGGGCATGGCAAATAGAGGCTTGTTTTCCTTTGCGCAAAAATTAGCAGTGTGCATGGCACCGCCCTTTAACCTGCTCTCTACGATTAAAGTTGCGTTAGACATTCCGGATATAATTGTGTTTCGCTTAACAAAGTTGCTCAAAAAAGCACGTGTGCCCGGCGCAAAAGGCGTTATTATGTTGCCGCCGTGCTCTAAAATTTTATCGGCTAAAATTTTTTGACTGCCCTGCAAAGGCACGTCTAAACCCTGTGCTATAACAGCCGTGGTTGGCAAACCGTTTTCAATTGCCGCAGCGTGGCAAAGAGAATCTACTCCTTGCGCAAGGCCGCTCACAATGCGAACATTGCTGTTTTTCAATGTGCGCACCATATTTTTAACAGAACTTGCGGCAAGACCGCTTGGGCTTCTGGTGCCAACCATAGCCAGGCAAAATTCATCTCCGAAATTTGCTTCTCCGGCAATCCACAACTCTTTGAGAGCATACTTGGACCAAGCTAAAACAGGGGGGTAGTTTGGCGTATTAAGGCTTAGACAGTTCAATTTCAGCCCTTGGTTTTAATTCGTTTAATTTTATGCAATAAACACGTGCTTTTGTTATTTTAGGCGAGAAAGCCAAAACTTTTTTCGCAAGTTCATAAACAAGTTTTTCCAGCATTTTAAATTTGCTCCGCAAAACAAACAGTTTTAATTCTTCTGTTAAAACGGCGTAATCCACGGCATCTTCAATAGAATCGGAGGCTATGATGGCATCCCAATCGTATTCGAATGAAAAGCCAAACTTTACTTTTTGCAAAAAGAGCAATTCATCGGGATAAATCCCGATGAATGTTTCGCTAATTATGTTATCTACAAAAATCTGCCCGTTTACCATAGGAAGAGCGTTATGCTAAGTCCTAGAGAAACTGCCGCTCCGGAAAACCATATTATGCGGCTTTTGTTATAAGTATCCCTTTTTTCTGTGTTTGCTTTCTTATTTTGATTTATTTCCCAAATTCCTCTTCTTATTAGTTCTCCGTTTGAATTTACAGCGAGTTCACCGGGATTTGATGAATATGCATAAGCAAGCCTATAACAATCGTTATCTCTTCCACCGCAACGATTATCCATCTCTTTTTCAAGAGCTGCTATATTATCTGCTGCAGCATCTATGGCCTCATTGAACTCGGAGTATTTTTTATGTTCCAAGAAACCAACAACACCCGTGCCTATTGCAGTAGCTGCGAAAAACATGCCGGCCCAGAACAGGTATTCATCTGTGTTTCCAAAAATATCTGCTGCGCTTTGAGTGGCTCCATAGCGAGAATAGTCGGAATCTCTTTGATTACTCATTCCGTTTTCGAATTCTTCTTCATCTTCATCTTCATCGTAATAATCTTCTTCATCTTCTTCTTCGTATTTGGGTGCTTTTGCGACACTTTTGGAAGAAGCCCTTGTTGCTCTTACGCCAGCTCTAAGAGCATCCAGCGTGGCAGTTTCGTCTTTTTTGTCCCATGCGGATTTTTGCGGGAATTTAGCAATGCGGGAATTCAAATCTCTTTCTGTGTTGCGGGATGCATTGCTTGCACCGTCAACGGAGAAAGTGCCTTTCGATAGAATTTTGAGCGGAGTTTCATCGTAAAAGAAAGCAATGTCGTAAATAGAGGTGCTTTTACCGCTTGCGTCCGGTTTATCCCAAATTTTCAGAACACCGTGAACCTGATCTTGTCCATTTTCGATTTCACCGCGAGACAAAGAGCCGTAACCTATTTTTGCTTTATCGTAATTAAAGCCTATGTTGGAGCTTTTATGGCTTACGCTAATTGTAAAATCTCTAACGCCTATGTTGGTGAAATCTATTGCATCGGTTGGAACGTATTCGTATTTGAGGCTAAAATCCATGTCTCCGCCTGCGGCATCAACTTCGGCTAATAACGCTTTAAGTTCGTTGAAATGCTCTTGCGCTTCTTTGTTCAAGGCATCTCTTTCTTTAGATTGCGTGTTTGTCCAAACAGCTTGGCGAGTAGAGTAATCGGAGGAACTTTCGGCAGAAAGTTTTGGAGGATTTGCCGGGAATTTTGCCAGAACCGCATCAACTCGCTTTTTGGTGTCGGCGGTGAATGTGTTGAGTGCTTTTTGAATGTCTTGCTTAAGAGTTTTCATTGCGGCAGCATCTTTGCTTGAACGCTGGAGCTGGGACCTGAAGGTCTCTGCCGGATTTTCCAAAGCTTGCTTTTTTGTTAAGGTGATTGATTCCTGCGTGACTCCTCTTTCTGCGGGAGTTATTGGTCTGATAACCGAGTAATGGCCATCCATAGACACCACCACTGCCAGAGTTTTTGTAGAAGTAACGCTGAATGTAACCGGAGTTTTGCCTCTTTCATTGTTTCCTACCGTTACTGTTGCGCCGGGCGGAGTTGAGGTTATGGATATTTTATAATCTTTTAGCACGGCAGGCTTTAACTCTTCCATTCTGCCGTTTAAGTTTACATAAACAGGATCTTCTCCTTCCACGAATATGTCTTTGCCATCGAAGTAAACGGTTTCAAGGTCGTCGTCGCCACTTGCCGATCTTGTATAGAAAAACTTCATTTTAAGAATGGTGGTATAAGGAATTCCATCCAAGCTTATTTTGCCAAGGCTTGGCGTTGCATCAGTTGTCCGGCCTTGGTAAATTTGGTAGGTTGCATCGTCACCAAAAAGGTCTTCGAACTTCTGCCGCACATAAAAGCGACCGGACTGCGCAGTAACCTGATTGGGTTTGACAGGCTTTAGTCCGCTGCCAAACTCTGCAGCGATGTAGTTATCCGGATCCCCAGGGTCCGGGGAATCGTCAAATGAGTCAATCATCCATTTGCTTGCAAGCACCGGCACTGTAAGCATAACAAACGCCAAAACAAAAAATTTGAAACTAGTTTTCATATCTTCTCCAAAGATCCTCTCGGTTTTCAGACATCCAAATATACAAAAATATACAAAAAACGTGCCAATTTAATCATTTATAATCCAAAACCTCCAATTTTAATACTTTTTTAGGAGTTTGGACCTCAACTTTATCGCCTCTGGCTTTGCCCATCAATGCTTTTCCAATTGGGCTAACCGAGCTAATTTTGCCGTTTACCGGGTCTGAGCCTTCGGGAGAAACCAAAGTGTATTCGTATTCTTTTCCAAGGGTTAAATCCCTGACCTTAACTGTTGCTCCGAACAAAATTCTGTCTGCAGAGGTGGTGTCGTGTTCAATAACCACTGCTCTGGCAAGTTTGTCTTCTAAAAACTGTATTTTTGATTCTATTTTGCCTTGCTGGTCTTTTGCAGCGTGATATTCAAAATTTTCGCTCAAATCGCCTTGTGCTCGAGCATCGGCGATTTCTTGTAAAATACGAGGGCGTTCTACTTTTTTCAAAGTTTCCAGCTCCTGAACCAAACAATCGTAAGTTTCCTTGGTGAAAGGGATATTGTCCATAATAATTAATATAGAAAATTATTTATAGACCTGCACCAGCAAGCTCTAACCCACAATTTTCCCTTTCAAAACGCTTCCCAGCATAGGCGAATTGCACACCGAGCCGGCAAAAGTATTCTCGCACACTTCCCATTCCAGCTCCGGATTAAAAAGAATAATGTTCGCAGTTTTTCCCTGCTCCAAAGTTTTTGCGCCCAGCCAGTTTAGCAACCTTTCGGGATGCCCCTGCGTTTTTTCCGCAGTAGCTTGCCACAATGCGGAAAGCGCAATTTCCAAAGACACTGCGCCCGGAATGGAATCTTCGAAATTTGTTTGCTTGTCTTGCTTGCGCACAGGGAAATGGTTGCAGCTTATATATTGCGCAGTGCCGTTTAAAAGTCCTTTCCACAAAGCGTCTTTATCTTCTGCGGTTCTGAGCGGCGAAGAAAAACGATATTCCGAAGAAAGCGTTAAAAGGCTTGAATCATCGAACAGAAGATGGTAAATTCCAACATCGCAACTCACATTAACTCCGGCAGACTTCGCAGTTGCAATTAAATCTATGCTCTTTGTGCAGGAAATTTCACGCAAATGCACTGGTACGCCGAACCATTTGGAAAACTCCAAAATATGATAAACAGCGATTGTTTCTGCTTGCTCTGGAATCCCTTTAAAGCCTATTGTATCCGAATAAAGCCCTTCGTTCACAACTCCTGTGTTATAAAGGTTTGGCTCCAAAGGGTGCAAATAAAGCGTTTTGCCTGTGGCTTTGCCGTATTCAAAAACCATTCTCAAAAAGCGCAGGTTTCCAACAGGGGCTCCGCCGTCTCCGAAACCGCTTGCTCCGCCGTTTGCAAGCTCAAGCATTTCGCTTATGTTCTTATGCTCGTTAGCCTTGCTAAAAGATGCTAATAGAGAAATATCAAGTTTTGAATTTTCGCATAGTTGCTTAAAAGATGCCAACTGTTGCAGGTCGTCTATGGGGTTAGCTCGGCTTTCGTATAGGCAGCCGTAAAAACCGCCTCTGCGCATGGCCTCTACGCCATCTGCAAAGGAATATACATCGTCTCTGGCCGGCTCGTGAAAGTCTGCGCCAATGGCAAAAAGAGCCGGCAGCGCAAGGCTGCCGCTCCCGTCTATTTCGGTAATGTTTTTTGACGCTTCTTTTGAATTGCTTGCCCAAATCCCGTTTTCCAAGAATATGTCTTGTTCGTTTTGCCAGGCATTGCCCGCAAATGGGCGAACATTTTTTATTAAAATGGTTTGTTCGGTCATTAAAATAGGAATATAGTAAATAAATTTCTCTTTTGCATTGTCTAAAATCACAAAAAAACGCAAAAAATACACAAAAATATAAAAAATGTATCATAAAATCATTTTTTTTGTATCATTTGAAAAAAATAAATGTATATTATAAGTGTATGCCTAGCATTTTTGCATATTCCGATTACCGTGCCTTTATGCGCGATGCCTTTGCCGAAAAGAAGGCTTCCTGCCGCTTTTCCTGGAGAGAATTTGCCAAAAGAGCCGGTTATAGCTCGCCCGTGTTCCTAAAGCTTGTGTCCGAAGAAAAAAGCTCCCTAAGTGAAGATGGCATTGAAAGAGTGGGGCTTGCTCTCGGTTTAACAGATAAAGAACAGGCGTTTTTCAGGCTTTTGGTTCAGTTTACGCACGAAAGCAACAATGCGAAAAAACAAAAGATATTCGGCGAAATGCGGCGCATAGCCGCCCTTTGCAAAAATACTGTTTTAGAAGCCAACCAATATGACTACTACAAAGAATGGTATCATTCCGTAATTAGAGAGCTTGCTCCAAATGTATCATCAGAAGCTGAAATTGCAAAACTTTTGAGGCACAAAGTGCCTTTGTCTTCAATCAAAGCATCTCTTGCCCTTTTGGTTAAGCTTGGCCTGCTGGAACGAGGTTCAAACGGCAAATACCGCCAAACAGAAACGCATTTGACAAGCGGCGAAAACATAAACTCAATGGCAATTCGCAAACACCACGAAAACATGACAGTGCTTGCCCTGGCGGCTATGGAAATTGTTCCAAAAGAAGAGCGTGACGTTTCCGGCATAACAATGGGCTTGTCAAAAGAAGGCTTTGAAGCAGTTAAGGCAGAACTTGTGAATTTCAGACGAAGAATAAAGGAGATAGCAACGCAAAGCGGAAGTGAAAATGAATCTGTATATAGAATAAACCTGCAATTGTTTCCGCTTTCGAAGGAGGTGAAAAAATGAAATTCGCGTTATTTTTACTAGTATTGCTTGCGCTGTCTTGCACAAACGCAAAAAAGGCAATTTCCGGAGGCACAAGCGAAGAAACGAACGCTATAGCCGCCAAGCTTGAAAGTGCCGAAGGGTCGCAGTTTTCTTTTGAAAAACCCTATAGTTATTTTGCATCCGTAAAAGACGGCGCAAAACTTTCTGCCATTGCCTTTTTTGAAATAAGCGCATGGATTAAAATAGACAGCATGCCGCAAAAATCCGATATTCCGCACAATTTGGTAGGAAAGTTCAGCGCAGATTCCTCCAGTTTGCCTGTGGAACTCAGCCTTGCTCTTGTGAATGGAGCTTGCGGTTCCGAAGTTCCGGCTTTTGCATTCTTTTTAACAGAAGAAAACTATGAATTTACGTGCGATCACGCAGTTTTGTCGAAAAGGCCCGTAGAAATGAAAAAATGGATTTTTGTTAGAGCAAAATGGGATGGGCAATATTTAACGCTTTACCAGGATGGAATTGCTGTTGCGACAGAGGAAAAAATAATGGCTGTTTTGCCATTCTCCGACCGTCCGGTTTACTTGGGTAAATCCGGAGTTCGTTTTGCCATTAACAAGCTTTCTTTAAACACGGAGGGTCTATGACCATAGACGAAAACATCAGAGATGCAGAAGATGCCGTGTGCATATCCAACAATGCAGGGCGCATTCTCACTGCGAACAAGCGCTTTTGCAAACTGTTCGGCTTTAACGAGCGTGAGGTTACATGGCACTATTTGTGCGATTTGTATCGCCACGAGCACGAGCTGGACTTGATTTTGCGAAACATCCCCGACAAAGAAGATGTTCTGCAAACCAGAATGCGGAAACGTTCCGGCCGCACTTTTGCTTGCCGTTTAACACGCAGGGCAACCAAGTCATTGGAAGGCATTCCCCTTTTGGTGCATTACATTCAAAGAGTGGCAGTGTGAATTAATTTCTATCTTTCCTCTTGTGTCAATTTTATCTGTTTCACACTTAAAAGCAGGCTATGGAAAAAAAATAGTCTTGCAAGATATATCTTTTTCTCAAGAACAAGGGGAAATTCGGGCTATTTTGGGCACGTCCGGGTGTGGAAAATCTACGCTTTTGAATAATATTTTGGGGCTTGAAAAGGCTATTTGCGGAGATGTGGAAATTTTGGGAACAAAAATAAAAGCAGGCAGAGACCCTATTCCGCTTTCCGTGCAAAAAAGAACGGGCGTACTGTTCCAAAACGGTGCGCTTTTAAGTTCCTTAACGGTTTTTCAAAATGTTGCTTTGCCCATTCGTTTGCACCGCCCGGATTTGCAGGAATCCATTGTTAAAGATATGGTTGTTTCTCGCTTGGAAAAGGTGAATATGCTCCACGCAATAGACAAATTGCCAAGCGAACTCAGCGGAGGCATGAAAAAACGTGCTGCGCTTGCGCGCGCTATTGCCTTAGATCCTGAGCTTCTTTTTTGTGACGAGCCAAGTGCCGGATTAGACCCGGTAACCAGCCGCTCTCTAGACGATTTGCTGCTTTTTTTAAGAGATAATCTAAAACTCTCTGTTCTAATAGTAACGCACGAACTTGACTCCATAAAAACAATTTGCGACAAAATCATATTTCTTAAAAATGGTGAAGTGCTTTTGGATTCAACGCTTAAAACAGGCTTGGAAAGCGACATCCCGGAAGTGAAGGAGTTCTTTACAAGGTCGGCAAAAGCCAAATAGAATTTTTCTACCTTACTTCCTATGTTTCAAAATGTCCTAAAAGCCTTGAAAGATTTTAAAAAAGGCAAAATAATAATTATAGCAGACGATGAGAATAGAGAAAGCGAAGGCGATTTTGTTTGCGCAGCCTCGATTTGCACACAAGAGAACGTGAATTTTATGGTCACCAACGGCAGGGGCCTTGTTTGCGCTCCAATCACCGAAGAAAGAGCGGCTCAATTGAATTTATACATGATGGCGCAAAGAAATTCAAGCCGCTTTGAAACCGCATTCACAGTTTCCGTAGAAGCGGCAGAAGGAACAACAACGGGTATTTCTGCGGAAGAACGGGCGTTAACGTGCCGCACAATTGCAGATTCTTCAAAAAGCGCAAACGATTTTATTTGCCCAGGGCATGTGTTTCCGCTAGTTGCAAGGCGTGGCGGTGTTTTGGCACGAGACGGGCACACGGAGGCTTCGGTTGATTTGTGCCGCATGGTTAGTTTGCCATCGGCTGCGGTTTTGTGCGAAATTTTAAATAAAGACGGCACAATGGCAAGGCTTCCACAGCTAAAGAAAATAGCAAAAAAACATAATTTAACGCTAATAACCGTTCAAGACATTATAGACTACCGCCTTGCTAACGAAATCCTCGTTGAACGCATAGCAGAGCCTCTTGTTCCAACCAGATACGGCAATTTCAAGGCAATAGCGTATAAAAACAAAATAAACGGCGAAGAATACGTGGCGTTTGCAAACCCGAACTCTATAATAAAAGGCGGTGGCCAGGCATCAAAAACCCCCGCGAATGTTCGTATTCACAGCGAATGTCTCACAGGAGATATTTTCCATTCCTTAAAATGCGATTGCGGAGAACAGCTTGAATCTTCGTTGAAATACATCGCCGAGCACGGAGGTTTTTTGATTTACGTGCGAGGGCAGGAGGGCAGGGGAATAGGGCTTTCCAATAAGCTAAAAGCCTACGAGCTTCAGGAGCAGGGTTTTGATACCGTTGAAGCAAACATAAAGCTTGGTTTCAGAGCCGACCACAGGAACTATGCATATTCTGCGCATATTTTAAAAGAGCTTGGCGTACATTCTGTGAATCTATTAACCAACAATCCTAAAAAAATTGCCGGCCTTGAATTGTGCGGAATAAAAATCGCAAAAAGAATACCAATTGAAATAAAAACAAATCGATATAATGAATCATATTTATTGGCAAAAAAGAAAAAAATGGGGCATTTACTAGGGAGGTAATATGCAATTCGGCTTAACAGATTCGCAGGCTGCGGAATCAAAGGAAAAATTCGGTGATAATCGCTTGACAGAGATTGAGCGAGAGAGTTTTTTTGATAAGCTAAAACAGAATTTCGGCGATCCTTTGATTAAAATTTTGCTGGTAGCCCTTGCGATTAATGTATTATTGGTAGTTGGCTCTTATGCCGGATTTATAGAAGGCGAAGATATTGCCTGGTATGAACCGGTTGGCATTGCAATAGCGATTTTGCTTGCAACTCTTGTTTCAACATTTTCCGAGCACAGAAACGAAAATTCATTCCAAAAATTAAAGGAAGAAGCATCTAGAATAAAAGTAAAAGCATACCGCAACGGAGGGGTAATTGAGCTTCCAATAGACGACCTTGTTCAGGGCGATGCCGTTTTGCTGCAGCCCGGAGATAAAATTCCCGCAGACGGAGTAATAATAGACGGCAATATAAAAGTTGACCAATCCGTGCTGAACGGAGAATCGAAAGAAGCTACGAAAATAGCCATTCCGGCAGGTTACCAAGATGACAATGCTTCGATGGATTTTTTGCATGCGCACAAGGTTTTCAGAGGTGCAGTTGTTTGCAATGGCAATGCGGTTATGCAGGTAACGGTTGTTGGCGACAAATCTGTTTACGGGCAAATTGCAAGTGAGTTGCAGGCAGGCGATGATCGTGAAAGCCCACTTAAAGTCAAGCTTACCGAGCTTGCAGGCAAAATAAGCAAATTCGGTTATATTGGCGGTGCTTCCATTGCGGTTGCGCTTTTATTCAAGCACATAGTGATGGATAATAATTTTGATTTAGCGCAAATTGCAGAATACTGTTCGCACTGGGGAACATTGCTAAACGATATTGTTCACGCAGTTATGCTTGCCGTGATTATAATAGTTGTGGCTGTGCCGGAAGGCTTGCCTCTTATGATTGCCATAGTGAGTGCCTTGAATATGGGCAAAATGCTAAAAGACAATGTGCTTGTTCGCAAAATAGCCGGCATAGAAACGGCGGGCAGCTTGAACTTTTTATTCAGCGATAAAACGGGCACAATAACAAAAGGCAAACTTGAAGTAGTGGCGTTTATAGATGGTTCTTTGAAAGAATACAAAAGCTATGATGAAGTTCTGGGCGGTTTAAAAAAATATCTTTCTCTTTCAATTCACCAAAACACGGATAGCGTAATTTCAAATAAAAAAATTGTAGGCGGAAACGCAACGGAGCGCGCGATTTTAGCGTTTTCGAGCGAAGAAGCTATGGCTTCGACAGGCTCAGCCACCGGCAAAATTCCATTCAACAGCACAAATAAATATTCGGCAACTTCAATAGAAGGCATGACTTTGATTAAAGGTGCGCCGGAGAAAATTCTCGCAAAATGCAAATATTATTATGATAGCGATGGAAAGAAACTTGAATACAAAGGCCATGCGGAGCTTAATAAAAACATAGATGAGCTTGCTGTGCGTGCGATTAGAGTCGTGGCTTTGGCGGTTTCGGAGGCGCAGATTAAAGACGAGTCTTTGCCCGAAGACGATTGGATTTTAGTTGGCGTTGTTGGAATTAGAGACGAAGTTCGCCCGGAGTCCGTGACATCTATAAGAGACGTTTTGGGCGCAGGCGTTAACGTTGTTATGATAACGGGAGACCGCAAAGAAACGGCAGTTGCCATTGCAAAAGATGCCGGTTTAATGAAAAGCGATTCCGATATTGTTTTAACATCAGACGAATTTGCTGCTCATTCTGACGATGAAATAAAGGCAAAGATTAAAGACATAAAGGTTGTTGCACGTGCGTTGCCTGCGGATAAAAGCCGTTTGGTTCGCATAACCCAGAGTTTGAACTACGTTGTTGGAATGACAGGCGATGGCGTGAACGATTCGCCTGCGCTTAAAAAAGCAGATGTTGGTTTTGCGATGGGAGGTGGAACGGAAGTTGCAAAAGAGGCTGGCGATATAGTTATTTTAGATGATAATTTCAATTCGATAGCGAAGGCAATTTTGTATGGCAGAACTATTTTCAACAATATAAGAAAGTTTATAATTTTCCAGCTCACCATAAATGTTTCTGCGGTTTTAATAAATTTTGCTGCGCCTCTTTTGGGAATGGAGCCTCCGCTTACCATAATTCAAATTTTGTGGATAAATCTTATTATGGATACTCTGGCGGCGCTTGCGTTTGGCGGTGAAGCGGCTCTTAGCCGTTATATGGAAGAAACCCCTAAGCGGCGAGATGAAGCGATTGTTAGCGGCAGTATGTGGAAGAGCATATTTTCGGGTTCTGCATGGATATTTACTTTGAGTTTGGTGTTTTTGTTTTGCATGCCTTTTGACAAAACAACCATGCAAACAGCATTCTTTACATTCTTTGTTATGATAGCTATGTTTAACGCTTTTAACGCTCGCACCGACCGTGTAAATATTTTTGATAACATAAGCGGTAACAAAAACTTTTTGCTTGTTTTGGGATTAATAGTTTTAGTTCAAATAGGTTTGGTTTATTTGGGCGGAGAAATATTCAAATGCCACGGCCTTAATTTGGAGCAGTGGGGCATAGTGCTTTTGTTTGCAGTGTCTATAATCCCGGTAGGTATGATTAGAAAAGCGATTTTTAGGTAGGGCGTTATTTGATTATTTGAATTTACCAACCAACCATAGGAGTTAATATGTATTGCAAAGAGTGTGGCTATCAAATAGCAGATGATTCAAAGTTTTGTGCGAGTTGCGGAAAAAGTCTGCAAGCAGAAAATTCTATCGGCTATATGCAAACGGGAAATACCCAAGACTATCAACCTCAACCTAAAAGCCAAGTTATAGCTTTTATTCTATGCTTTTTTCTGTGAGGGCTTGGTTTTCATGTTTCAACTAAACGATTTAGAGTTTGACAATTGGAGATCACAAATTGTGATTTTCAATGAAGATAAAATGGGTTTAAGACGTCCTCCTTATGTATTCACTGAGCAAGGCGTTGCAATGTTGTCTGCGGTTCTTCGTAGTTCTACTGCTGTTGCTATAAGTATTAAAATAGTGGAAGCCTTCGTTGCCATGCGTAAAATCCTATCCACCAACACAGGATTCATCCAGCGCTTGGAAACTGTTGAGCAAAAACAGGTAGAAACCGATAAAAAAGTGGTTCGCCTTTTCCAAGATGGAGCCTGGATGTTTAAAGTTGTTGGATAAATTGCCGTAGCTTATCACTCCTTCCCAGCAAAAAAACACTCCAACTGTCAACTTTTAACCGTATGGGTTTCCATACGGTTATCGCTATTTTTTAATCGCCGGCTTGCAGTTTGTAGCAAATGCTAGTGTGGCTTTCCAGTGAAAAAAATACAATGGCTAGTTGAGCAACAGATAGCTTGCCTTCTCTTTGAGCATAAATAAGTTGTTTTAAGACTTCTTCCTTATAACTTATTTTATTGCCGTGTTCCAATTCAGGCTCTATCATTCCATGTTTTTCCACGTATTTTTTGTAACCATCGCTTATTCTGGGATCACTTGTTATGAAAGATTCCAAAATTCCACAAGCTATGTTAAAAGCCGTTTCGTGAGTTATGGCAGCTTCTGCTTCGTGCAGCCTTTTGTTTTTGCTGTCGAAAACATTAAAAGGGTAGCCTTTGGTATTATCGGCAAAAGCAACGTAAAACAGGGCAGCCACCTTATGCGGATCCAGCTTGCCGTTTTCTCCTATGCCGATTATTGTTCTGTATCTATTCCTTTCGCGTTGGTATCTGTTATACATACTTTCTTCAAAGTCAAGGTTGATGGCTTCTGCATCAACCTTATACATAGAAGCGGCAACTGCTTTATCAATTTCTTTCTTGGCTGTTGCGTACCACAATTCATCAAAAGTTTTTCTTTCCATAATATAACTCCTCCAGTTTACCAGGAACTTTTACGTTCACACCATTTAACGTCATTTATGCCTATTTCGTGGCTTATAGGTTTTAGCAAATCTTCTACCTGCAGCTCTTTGGCTTTATCAAAACTATCAGGATTATCTCCGACAATCTCAAAGATTTTCTGTGAAAGTGTTTTAGTGACCATTACAAATTACCTCTCTTGTTGTGAACACTTTGTAAATATAGTAAATATCAATGTTTGCTACGCAGTTGGCAAGTTCAAAGAAATGTGCGTTTCGGTGAGCTGTATATCGTCAACTTCGCTTGGGCAGTGATCCATAGGCGAACTTGCGCTCGTGTTCTTTGGGAACGCAATAAAGTCACGTATTGAGTCTTGGCCTTCAAGCGTTGCAACAACTCTATCCAGGCCAAGTGCCAAACCACCATGCGGAGGTGCGCCGAATTTAAACGCATCAACAAAAAAGCCGAACTTTTCTTTCACCTGCGCTTCGGATAACCCTAACAAACGGAAAACCTTTTCCTGCACTTCAGGGTTATGAATACGAACAGAGCCGCCGCCTATTTCCACGCCGTTTAAAACCAAATCGTAGGCTTGTGCATCGCAGTCTTTTAGATTGCCGGAAAGCATCATATCCAAGTGCTCAGGGAGCGGACTTGTGAACGGATGGTGCATAGACATATAACGTTTTTCAGATTCACTGTATTCAAACATGGGAAATTCCGTAATCCATGCGAACTTGCGAACATCAGGGTCCATCAAGCCTTTCATGCGAGCTATTTCCAAGCGAAGCTGGCCCATTGCCGTGGCTGCGGTTTTTTCCGAGCCTGCAATAAAGAAAAGCATATCTCCGGCTTTGCCGGAGATTGCATCTCTAAGCGCATTAAGCTGCTCTGGTTTAAAGAATTTTCCAACTTGTGTTTCTACTTCGTTGCCCTCTTTAACACGCATCCACACCAAGCCTTTTGAGCCATAGCGCCCAACATAAGCGGTTAAATCGTCTATTTGCTTGCGGGTGAAATCTACACAGCCCTTTGCGGCCAAGCCACGCACAACGCCTTTATTTGCAACCACGTTTTTAAACACTCCAAAGTCAGAGCTTGCGGCTATTTCGCTTACGTCAAAAATAGGCAGGTCAAAACGCAAATCGGGTTTGTCGGAACCATAGCGAAGCATTGCTTCTGCGTATTTTATGCGTGGAATTTCCGGAACTTCAAAATTCCATACTTTTGCGAGAACATCTCTAACAAAGCCGTCCAAAAGAGCCATTACATCGTCTTGCTGAACAAAAGACATTTCCAAATCTATTTGCGTAAATTCAGGTTGGCGATCTGCACGCAAATCTTCGTCTCTAAAGCATTTTGCAATTTGATAATATCTGTCCATGCCGGCTATCATCAAAAGCTGCTTGTATTGCTGAGGGCTTTGCGGCAAAGCATAAAACTTGCCTGGGTTCACACGGCTTGGCACAAGGTAATCTCTTGCGCCTTCGGGGGTGCTTTTGCAAAGCACGGGCGTTTCAATTTCTTCAAACCCGTTTTTGCGAAAAAATGCGTGAGTTTCACCCAGAAGCTTGCTTTTGAGCATAAGGTTTTTCTGAATCCACGGGCGGCGCAAATCCAAGTAGCGGTAGCGCAGGCGCAAATCGTCGTTTTCCTTACATTCTTCTTTCGGATCGTTTATTGCAAGGGGTGGGTTTTCAGACTTGTTCAAAATAACCAAGTCGTCTATTTTAATGTCTATGCTTCCGGTAGATAGCTTATCGTTTTCCATCCCTGCGGGGCGGTTTTGCACTTCTCCGGTAGCTTGTATCACAAACTCGTTTCTCAAAGTATCTGCGATTTTATGGACGCTTTCGTTGCGGGTAGGGTCAAAAACAACCTGTGTTTTTCCATATTTATCGCGTAAATCAACGAATATAACGCCCCCCAAGTCACGCCGCCGGTCCACCCAGCCGCATAGGGTGACTTTCTTTCCTACGTCGTTTTTGCGCAATTCACCGCAATTATGTGTGCGTTTCATAAAATCCTCTTGTTATGTGCAAGGAAAATTTAGAAAAATTTCAGCAATGCCTTGACATTTCCCGTAAAATTTTCTATATTTGCCAGACACCTTTGGGGTGGTAGCTCAATTTGGTTAGAGCACCGGCCTGTCACGTCGGAGGTTGCGAGTTCAAGCCTCGTCCATCCCGTTCCCAAAGATGCAAAAATGTTTTCACAAGAAGATCACGAGTGGATGAGCAAAGCATTGGAATATGCAGAAGCAGCTGCTGCAAACGGCGAAGTTCCTATAGGTGCGGTTATTGTTTTAAGCGGAAAGCAAATTGGCTGCGGGCAAAACCGAATGGAAGAGCTACACAGCGCAACCGCCCACGCAGAAATGCTTGCAATAAGCGAAGCCGGAAACAACTTAAAAAACTGGCGTTTGGACGGCGCAACAATTTATGTGTCTCTGGAACCCTGCCAAATGTGCTTAAATGCAATAAAAAACTGCCGCATATCACGAGTTGTGTTTGCCGCTTCCGACACCCGAGGCTTTGCAGCAATAAATCCTAGCATTTCCGGTGGGTTGCTGGAAAAAGAAAGCGCAGAAATTTTGCAGAAATTTTTTCGCAATGTTCGCAGAGTCAAAGGTGATTCGGGCTTAAAGTGAGCCATCACTACAAGCTCAATTCGACTTATGTTCCGCAACAGTGACTATGCTGCAAACAGCTAGCGCAATCATCCGGCCCACACATCATCTGCAATGAGCCGAACCGTGCAGGATTCATTGCGATTATATCGCCATCTTCGCCAAACACGAGCGAATTTACATCTGCGTTTATGCCCACAGCGTCGGGGTCGTAGGCGTTGATAGGGCCGGTTGGAGTTTTTATCACCGTAGGTTCGGCAGGTTCAAGCGATTCCAAATTTCCGGATTCGTATAGAGAAAAGCCATTTCTTGTTGGTATGTTGCCGAATTTTGTTGCTATTTGCACAGTTTCTCCGGGAAATAGCGTTATGCTGCGAATATTGCCACTTTGATAAAAAGCCACTCCGCTGATAATAGCGGTAAATGATGTGAATGGCAGGTCAAATGAAAGGGGAATTGCAAGTTTTTTTTCTTCCTCTTCGCTCCACATTCCGCCTATTTGGCCGTCTAAAGGAAAAAAGCGTTTCAGTTCTCCTGTTTCAAAGAAGGTTACGGCTTCTGCCGGGAATTCGCCTATGGGAGTTTGAATTTCCTGCACTTCATTGAGGGCTATTGCTTTGACTGTGCCGCTTTTGTAAAACTTTACGGAGAATTTATTTTTGCGGCGATGCGTTTCGGTATAAGCCGGAATAAGTTCGCCAACGTGCGTGACGAGCATATTCTTTTCCGAGAGTTTAATGCCTTCAAGTTCGCCGCTCGGATAGCAGGCGTGGCTTTCCACGCCTGCAAATATGCCTGTGGGAAGTTGTATCATATTCATAGCCGGTCTCCTATTTTAAAAGTAAAATGTGCTCGTGTAAAAACGCCAGCTCTTTGCTATGCAGCAAGGCGGCACGATCTTTTTTTGGCATTTCCCAGCGAATGGCCGGCAAGTTCGTTCCTCGCTTGCGCACCATTAGAATGCTGGTGAAGGTGTCTTCAATTTCTTTCACTATCTCAAACTCAAAATCGGCGGCAATGTCGCTTGTTTTTGCGATGGACTTTTGGACAATGTTGTTTGCGCGAATGCCTGCGTAATGAATGTCGTTCAACGGTTCGGAAGTTTCAAATTCAATGCCCCAATCGGGCACAGACACTCGTGTTCCTGCGATGATGGCCGGTGCTATATTTTTGCAGCCTGTGAGCCGTGCGGCTTGGACAGTTGCCGGTTTTTTGAATACAGTTTGTTTGTCGCCAAGAGGCTCGTTTTTGCCGCCGTCCATTATTACAATGTTGTCGCAAAGCCTGTAAACTTCGCTGCGGTTGTGTGATACGTAAAGCACCGGTTTGTTAAAACGCTTTATAAGTTCGGAGAGTTCCATTTCCAATTCAAAACGCAAATGGCTGTCCAGAGCAGCGAAAGGTTCGTCCAGCATAAGCATATCCGGGGAGCCTGCGAAAATTCGTGCCAGCGCACAGCGTTGTTTTTCTCCGCCGGAAAGCTCTGCGGGGTATTTATGCAGGTGCTGCGTTATGTGAAATTTTACCGCCAACTCTTCTGCGATATTTGCAGCTTTATTTTTTGCGCCTGTCATAATGTTTTGCCGCACGGTCATATTTGGGAACAGCGCGTAATCTTGAAATAGAAAACCGATGTTGCGTTTTTGCGGCGGAAGGTTTATTTTTTTTTCGGAGTCAAATAGCACTGTGCCGCCGAGTTCAATTCGCCCTGAGCTAGGTTTTGAAATACCTGCAATGCAGCGAAGAGTCATGCTTTTGCCGCTGCCGGACGCTCCCATCAACGCCGTTACGCCGGGCTTTGCCGCTATGTCAACATTAAGTGAGAAACCGTCTAGATGTTTGCTGATGTTGCATAAAAGCATTGCCTAACTCCTAACTTTGGGCTTGTTCAATACATTAATTACAACCATAAACACAACAGAAACCGCAAGATTTATCATAACCCAATAGAACGCCATATCTTCCCGGTTTATCTGCCAAAAATAGGCTACGGATGTGGAGACGGTAGCTGTTTTGCCGGATATATATCCGGCGACCATGCTGGTTGCGCCGTATTCGCCGAGTCCTCGCGCAAACGCTATCACTGTTCCGGCTATAATTCCGTGTTTGCAGTTCGGAAGAAGTATTCTGAAAAAAATATATTTTTCAGAAAGCCCAAGCGTTCGCCCTGCGTCAAGCAAGTTTTGGTCAAAGTTTTCAAATGCTCCACGCGCGGTTCTGTATATAAACGGGAATGCGATAATGGCGACTGCAACTGCCGCCGCATACCAACGCATAGTGATTGTTATCGAGAACCATTCAAATATTTTTGAGCCGGCCACGCCTGTTGGCGATAGCCACACAAGTATAAAATAGCCCACCACTGTAGGCGGCAACACGAGTGGAATTGTGAAAAGCGTATCGCAAATGCCTTTGATTAGCCTCGGCAACCGCAACACGGAGTAAGCCGCAAATATGCCCAAAACAAACGCAAAAGAAACGGCAATAGTCGTTATTCTAAGCGAATTGAATAGGGGAAATAAATCCATATTATTCCACAATCTCAAATCCTATTTTCTCAAACACTGCTTTTGCTTGCGGCGAACTTAAAAATTCCAAGAATGCCTGTGCTTCTTTTGGGTTCTTTGAGCCTTTCAATGCGGCAACAGGGTAAACCACCGGTTTATGGCTGCCTTCCGGTGCATAAGCAACAACTTTTACATTCTTTGCCGTAGCCGCATCTGTGGAATACACCACGCCGCAATCAATGCTTGAGCTTTCCACTTGAGAAAGCACTTCTTTTACATTTGAACCTAATGAGGCTTTGGCAGAAACCTTATCCCAACCGTTTAAAGAAGTGAATATTTCTTCTGAATACTGCCCAACAGGCACAGAAGAATTGCCTAACGCTATAATAGATACTTTATCTGTTAGAACATCTTCAAAAGACGAAATGCTTTTTGTGCTGTTTTGCGGCACTATCAGCACAACCTTGTTGGTTAGCAAATTCTTGCGAGTAGTGCTATCTATGAACTTGCCGGCCAGTGCGTCCATTTGCTTTTGCCCTGCGGAAAGAAACACATCTGCTTCTGCGCCGTTTTCAATTTGTGTTTGCAGTTTGCCGCTGGAATCAAAATTGAAATGAAGCGTTATATTTGGCGTTGCTGCTTTGTATAGCGTTGCTATTTCGTTTAACGCTTCTGTAAGGCTTGCAGCCGCAAATATATTTAGCGATAATTTTGCTTTCTCTTTATTGCAAGCAAATAAAGTCGCTATGCATAGCAAAGCGATAATAAGCATTGAAAGTGATTTTTTCATTTTTACCTCCGTTAGTTCCTACTTGAACCCATAGTTAAAGACAAGTTCAAATCTGTTAAGGCTTCCGCTTTTTATTTCATCACCATTTGCTCTATCGGCATAATCAGTTGACAGGTTTGCATATTCAAAACCGACGAACACTGTTTCTGCAACATTATACTTTATGTTTGCGAATATGCTCATATTTTTATCAGGATTGTTAACTGCGGCAATTGCGGCAGTTGACTCAGTCGCTGGAACAGATGGAGTTGATAAAACTTTTCTATTGTCGTCCATTGCTTCAACACCTAATCCGCCTGCAAGAGAGAAACCAGCAGGAAGTTTTAGATTTAGTGCGCCCCAACCACCAATTGATTGAATACCTTTATCTAATTCTGCACCGGTAGCAGTTTTGGCAGATATATTTAAGCTTCCTCTGCTGTATCTCTGAAGATTTTGCCCATAGAACATTTCCCCTGAAAAGTTTAGGACTTTAATTACAGGCAAAGACAAACTAGCAACACCAGACCAAGAAGTTGGGCCATCACCAACCTTATCTTTTTTTGCTATTCCTGCAGAATCTCGCGCAGCAACTTCTTCTGCGGCATAGTGTCCGGCAAGAGTTAGCTCCACGCTTTGCTTTTCATCGGCCCATGTAGCAGGAAGTTTTGCTTTCAATGAACCTTGATAAGCTGGCATCACCGAAGAATTTACATCTTCTGTTACGGCGGCAGATACTTCAATCGGACCAAGAGCCTGAGTTAAACGGAACATTGGGCGACGAGTGCCAATAGAACCTTGAGACCTCAAGCCACCTTGGTTAAGCGTAGGAGCAGTCAAAACTCCAATTAAATCATTTGCTTGACCTAACATCATCGTTAGCCCCAAATCTTTGAATTTTAATTGACCAAAAGCGTGCCTTATACGAAAAGCAGAGCCAACTCCGTGTGCGTTACGTTCTTGGTTATTTGCGAAGTCAGTTTCAAATCTTCCGGAAACCTCTGCTCCGCTTTCTTTTTGCGGGCCAGACAAATTAATGCCTATTCTCGTTTGATTTGTATTGAACATAAAACTGCCTTCGCCATCTTCTGCTTTTGAAGGTGCAAATTCCGACCAATTGTAAGAAGCAGATTCCCTAGTGCCATCTTCATAAACGGCATTTAACTGAACAAAACCATACATTGAGATTTTTGTTCCACCAATATTAACAACAGGAGTAGCTTCAGGAGCTTCTTGTGCAGACAATATTGAAACTCCTGCTAACAAAGCAACGAGCGATATCTTCTTGTTCATTTTTACCTCCGAGTAAAAAAAAAGGCGCGTGTTCTTCTTTTCGGAAAAACACACGCCATTGTGTGATATGTTACTAAATATAAAAAAGAAAAAGGAATTTGTCAAGAGTATTTTTTATTTATTATTATTTCTTAATTTGCAAATTGCGAATTACTATATTTATCACTATGAGAACACCTATAATGAAACCCCAAGACATACTTGTTTTGGCAAAAATCATAGCTAAGGGCAAAAAGCCTTGGCAAGGGCAGGATTTAGCGGCTGAGCTTTGCATTAGCAAATCAGAGATATCCGAATCTCTGAATCGCTCTAGATACGCTAGGCTTTTGGATTTTTCCAAGCAAAAGGTAAATTCTGCGGCTTTTTTGGAATTTTTGGCACACGGCATTCGCTATGTATATCCTGCCGTAATCAAAGGCAGGCAGAAAGGTTTTTTAACGGCTTTTTCTGCGGCTCCTCTCAATAAAAGAATCGTCAGCAAAACGGCGATAATATGGGCTAGTGAAAATGGAACGGCTTTTGGTGAAAGCATAGAACCTATTTATCCAGCTGTAGTGCGAGCAATTCAAAAAGACAAGGTTCTTTACGAACTTATGTCGCTGATAGAGGCTATCCGCATAGGCAGGGTGCGTGAAATTGAATTTGCAAAGAATGAACTGAAAGTGAGGTTTCAGAATTATGCGATCCAATAGAGAAATGTTGGTAACTATAGCAAATGGGTTTAAGGATTTTTTAGATAAAGTTTATTTTGTTGGCGGTTCGGTGATTGAACTTTATTTGGAAGAATCAGTAAGTGATCCTGTTAGATCGACAGAAGATGTTGATTGCGTTCTTGAAATAACTTCTAAATTTGATTTCAGAGATTGGGAAAAGATGCTGTTATCCTGTGGCTTCAAGCGCGATATATCAGATAACGCTCCTATTTGCCGATGGTTTTTCAATAATGTTAAAGTTGATACTTTGCTCCCGAATTTACAAGTTGGCTTCACAAATAAATGGTATGCAGACGGAATAAAACATTCCTTTGATTATCAACTGAATAAAAATCTGAAAATAAAGTTGTTTGAGTTGCCTTATTTTTTGGCTACAAAATTTGAGGCCACTGTGCATAGAGGCTTGCCTGATTTGCGAATGAGCCACGACTTTGAAGATATAGTATATCTATGGAGTAACGCTCCTAACATTTTTGAGCAATGCCAAAAAGTAGATTATAAATTGCAGAAGTATTTTTCAAATACTTTAAAAACCTTAATGAGCAACTGGACTTTTGGAGAAGCAATAGAGGCTCATCTTCCTTTTGGCAATATTTTGAGTGCTAAAAGAATAATGCGAGAAATGCAATATCTTAGGGGTTCATAGAAACCTTTCTAGCCAAGATTTCGTGACAAAACATCGGTTATGCCCCAATCAAATATATCTGAACTTGCATGTACCAATTTCGCCAAGTCGCAGTTGCCGGCCCGCTCGCCAATGCCGCCAACAGTTACATCTGCGTAAAGGCAACCCGCTTTCGCAGATTCAATTGTATTTGCCACAGCCATGCCCAAATCGTTATGAGCGTGAATTCCAAGCTCTGCCTTGTTGCCAAGTTTTTCGGAAATCTCTTTAAAGACTGTGCGGCAAAGAGTTGGCGTAGCTATGCCCACAGTGTCTGCAAGGCGAATTCGCTTTACGCCAAAATCCGTCAATATTTTTGCAACGCTTAGCATAAATTCCATCTCCGAGCGAAACGCATCTTCAAATCCAACAGAAATAGGAATTCCGCTTTTGCCTATTAAATCCAAACAAGTGTGCAACTGCTCAATAACCCAATTTTTATCCTTGTTCAGTTTTTTGTAAATATGCAAATTTGAAACAGGCACGCTAAAGTGAATTATATCCGGCCGCACATCAACTGCATGAATTATGTCAGATGGCACAAGCCTGCTCCACACTGAAATTACCGAATTTTTTCGGTTCTCAATAATACGTGTGATAATTTCTTTTTCCTGTTCGGAGGCCGCCGGAACACCAGCTTCAATTTGATGCACTCCGAATGAATCCAACATAGAGGCGATTTTCAATTTTTGCTCCGCAGAAAAACAAATGCCCGGAGCCTGTTCGCCGTCACGCAAAGTGCTGTCCAAAAGGTATCTACGCTGTTTCACGGACTATCTCGGTAAATTCACGCTCACTAACAACTCTATCCATCTGCTTAACCCGTTTAAGAATAATGGGAATATGCTTCTCAGCGCATTGCAAGCCAAGCTCGGAAAGCTTCGCTCGAATAGAAGCTGTTCCGCTCTGCTTGCCAAGCACAATATGCCTATGTTGCCCCACAATTTCGGGCGGATAAGGTTCATAACACTGCGGCTGTTTCAGAATTCCATCCGCGTGAACACCAGATTCTACGTAAAATATTTTTTCGCCGATAACAGGTTTATTTGCAGGAATGTCAATGCCCGTAATTTTTTGAAACAGCTTTGCCATCTCCGGCAAAAATTCATAAGTTTTATCCGTTTTGCGCATTCCGCATACTCGCAAAGCCATTACAACTTCTTCCGTAGCTGCAAAGCCACATATCCCGCAGAACGATGTTGCAACATTCTCGCCACCATTTATCAAATGTTCAACCGCCATAGCCGTTGCGCAATGAAAATCGTTGTTTGGGCAAAATACATTAGTGGGCAAAGCATCACACGGCTCAACTTCCATCTCTATTAGAAAATCCTTAAATCGCAAAATGTCGGATTTGCTACAAGGCAAGTTGCCAATGCAAGATAGGGTTATGTCAGTGATGCGTTGCATGCCAGCGGTCTCCAAATAAAAAAGGCGCATGTTCTCTTAAAAGAACACACGCCTTTGTGCTAGGGGTAATATAGAAAATCATGAAGGGGAAGCCTCCCCTTGTTTCCAACCGCCTGCGGCGTTTTCCGCCAACCCCTCTAGCCCTGATTTCGTAGCTGTTGTGAACTTCTTTGCGGTTACCGTTGGCAACTACACCCCGCCCTTCGGGCACCCCTCTAATAGAGGGGAATTACTTCGTGGCGAATTAGGATTTACTTTTTTTGCGGATTTATTGTGAACTTTGTGGCGAAAAAAATTCCCCTCTCGTAGAGGGGTGGCAGCGTAGCTGACGGGGTGTATTTAGAGCGTTAAGGTTCGCCATCTGCGGTTTCTCCTTCTTCCCCTTTTCCGCCTCTGCCCTTTCTCCCATTCAACAGCCTGATGTATCTGTCTATCACAGGATTGAACGCCGTCACCAATGGTGTAAGCGTTGCTTCTTCTGCGGTTTGCAACAGAATGTAGGCTTCGGCTAGCTCGGTTATGGTGTCGTAAACTTCGTCTAGTTTGGCTCTGGCTTCTTTTAAGTTGATATCCGTTTTGTCTGCCGTTTCGGTGTCTCGCTGTTTTACGAGCGTGTCGAAGGCGGTGTTGCGGGTTTGCAGTTCGGTCGCCCATTCGGTTAGCCCTGCGGTGGCTGTGTCGGCTTGGTATTTGGAGCCGTTCAAGTCTTGAAGCAGGTTGTAGATAGCCGATGTTTCTTCGTTGAGCGATTTTGTGGCTACGTTGCCGTAAGTGTCAAACAGTATTTTCAGCCTTCCAGCAGCTTCACGTTTGGTAGTGTTGAAGTGCTTGAGGAGGGTATTATTCTGTTCTACCATTCCCAAGAAGGTTTCGTCACGCAGTTTGTCTGCGTTTTGTATCTGTTCGGTTAGGTGGCTTTTGCGGATTTTTTTGAGCCCTTCGTCTTCTATGGCGTAGAGTTCTTGATACTTTGCCCATTGCGGTGCTATCTGCCCTGTCGCCGTTGCTTCGGTATGCTTGCCGAGTGCGTCTTTGAATTCGGTGTGGAACTGGAAGTGAGCGTCGTTACGCAGCGATAGCTTTTTGATTTTCTTGAACTTTAAAGCCATTTTTGTTTTCTCCTATTGTTAACTGTTGTGGTGAAATTCTGCTTTGCGTTGCAAAGCTCCCTCTCCGTAACCTTGCTAGCTCGGTTACTAGGGTTAAAGATTTGAATTGTGTGGATGTTATCTCCGAGTAGCGGAAATAGCCTTCCTGCTCTTATTGAGGGCTTTCCCGTTGGAGAAAGTGCCGTTTTGGTCTTGGTTGGGGTTTCTCCACTTGGAGAAAGTGCCGTTTGGGTTGATTTGGTGCTTTCTACCATTGGAGAAAGTATCTTTTGGGTTGATTTGGAGGTTTCTCCGCTTGGAGAAAGTGCCTTTTGAGTTGATTTGGTGCTTTCTACCATTGGAGAAAGCATCTTTTTGCTCAATTTGGCGTTTTCTCCGCTTGGAGATGGCTTCCTGCCAGATGTTTTGGTGGAAAAACGAGGCATTTAGTTATCCTTTACGCAACGAATACTGTAAAATCTTCCCTTATCTTCGAGTGGTCTAGACATTCTCGTATCGTAGTAGCTTAGTTCTCGGCTATAGGCATCAAAATTCGTATTTGTGGTACTCCACCAATGTCCATAGGAACCAAGCGATGAATAGCTTGTGTTATAATAGCTGCCGCCAGGAAGAGCCCCAAAGCCGAATTCATCTGTGCCATCGCCAGATACATTCTTAACATTGTTCCACCTCCAATCGCTAGATGCTTTCAGTTTTTCTCCTGCGATTTCTGCTCCGCCAACATAATCCGTTAGCTTTGTCCATTCTTCATCGCTAGGAATATGCCAGCCTTCGGGGCAAACTCCTTGATGTTTTTCTTGTATTTCATTTAAACAAGTCATACTCACGCAATAAGTCAAATTCATAGCCTGCATCCAACTATAAAGACGACCGTATTTATCACAATTAGCAGGGTCATCTTTATAACATTTACTTCCTGCAGTTTCGCAATTCAAGTTTTGCAACATCCAAATTTGGTCGCCTATTTGCTTGGTTTTGTAGCCGCTTATATCGCAACCATTACCACCTACGCTTACGGAAGAAGAAGAACCGCCAATATTGCCGCCTGAACTTGAACCTCCGCCATTTACGGAAGAAGAAGTGCCTCCAATATTGCCGTTGGAACTCGACGATGCACCGCCTTCGCCAACTGAGCTTGAAGACGGCGTGTCATCGTCTTTGTCGCTAGCACAGGAAAAGAATGTTAATGATGTAGCTATTATAATAGCCGTAAGTAGAGTAACTTTTTTACTCGTTTTCATATATACCTCCGATAGGATTTTAATTGGAAATTTTTTTTGCTGTTTAGAAGAGCATTACTCTCTCTCTCTCTCTCTCTCTCTCTCTCTCTCTTCTAAGAAGCATTTTTAGCAGGTTTTGCAGAAGTAATCACAAATTAGGAGGCTTTATGCTTTATTTTTGTTCCAATCTCCGTATTGCGGATCACAC
>Ga0209755_10002413_pt1 | contig 25781 bp, 17 predicted proteins | sample TergutCo191P1_FD_187301 | JGI IMG/M metagenome (GOLD analysis project Ga0209755, IMG submission 187301) | Cornitermes sp. P1 segment gut microbial communities from Petit-Saut dam, French Guiana - Co191P1 (SPAdes) (version 2) | ecosystem: Host-associated > Arthropoda: Insects > Digestive system...
CGACCCGGCAGCCGGCCGCATCGAGGTTTGGCCCTGCCTTTGCCCACGCCATGATGGTGTCGGGGCAGAAATACATGATTCCGTTTATAATCGCGGCATGCGGCACGCTCCGCGTTGCAATTAGGGCTTTTACGGCGGGCTGCCCTATTCCGAGCATCCAGCTGAGGTCGGCTTGCGTCATCATCATGCAAAAATTATTGGCTGGATATGGCCGCGCCCCTTTCGAGATCCCCGCCGCGCCTTTCCCGCGCCCCCGCGGCAAGCGGGAAAGCCCGCCGGCAAAGGCACGCGGCGGAGGGCTGCCCTTTAGGCGAGCGCCTAAAGGGGGCACTCCGCGCTCCCCGCCCGCCAGGGACGAGCTGCGGCACTGCGCCGCCAGCCCTTCGATGCTGAGCCCTGGAACTCAGGGGCGCACGACACGGAAGCCAAGAATCTCGCTCGGATGGCCGGGAATGCCGTTGCCGCGAATCGCCGACCGAACGTCCGCATGAGCCCAGCTTCCGCCGCGAATCACGTGACTGCCGCCGGCAGCCGCCCCCGTGGGATTGGTCGCAGGGGTCGCATCAAGCTCGCCAAACCAGTCCCATACCCACTCCAAAACGTTGCCGTGCATATCGTATAGCCCCCAGGGATTTGGCCTTCTCCCTCCAACCTCGCGCGTCATGCTGCCTGAGTTCCTGTTCGTCCATGCGTAATAGTCAATGTTGGCCACGTTGTTCCCAAAGCTCCACTCCGTCGTCGTTCCCGCGCGGGCGGCAAACTCCCATTCAGCCTCGGTTGGAAGCCGGAAACCGTTTGCATTCCAGTTTACCGTTACCGCATCCCAAGTCGCGTTCCTGCTTGTGGGTACGTTTCCAAACAGCCATGCATCCGCATCGGCATTGCTCATGCCGGCGATGCTGTACGCCGGCTCAAGCCCCTGCAGTATGCTCAGCCTGTTTGCGAACGCTATCGCGTGGTACCAGTTCACGTTTTCCACCGGCCGCCTTCCCTGCGTTTCGCCATGGGCGGGATTGCCGGAAAAATGGCTGGGGTTCGCGCCCATAACCGCATAGAACTGATCCTGGGTTACCGGATGCGCGCTCATGTAAAAGCCGCGGGTCAGCGTGACCTGGCGTTCCGGCACGGGCAGCCAATCAGGCATGCCGTGGTTCTGCCCCATCGTGAAAGCGCCGGGGGCTATCCGAACCATGCCCATGGTTTCGCCCCCGCCAAGATTCACCATTACGGGCCGGGCGCGGCCTTCCCCCCCGCATCCCGCCAGCGCGAATGCGGCAAGCGCGATTGCGGCGGCTCCCATCGCCCGCCCGAATGCCCGTTTGCTCCTCGTCATAATGAACTCCTTTTGCGGCTGCCCGCCCCCATTCTTACGAAGCGCGGGCAGCCGCGGCTATTTTCCGCCCGCAGGGGCGGCGTTATAAAAAGCGGGGAACCCCCGCCGTTTGCAAAAATGAGCCTTCCGGCTTTCCGGCTTGCCTTAAGCCTGCTGACAGGAAGGCGCGGCTCGAATTCGCGGTTTTCTCGCCGAACGGGCTGACGCAAAATCTGACGTACCGGGTTAAAAGCGCCATGGCCGGCGCCTCCGCCGCGCGCCTGAGGCCCGCGGGCAGCCGCCGACTGCCCTTTGCCTCTAGGCTGAAAAAACACGCTACCAGCGACACAGAGGGCAAGCCAAAAGAAAAAGCTGAGATGCGAATGCTTTTTGCGTATGATGCCGGAAACGGGCGAATGCGTCAAGTGGGCCGCGCGGAAGATTTTCCGCCGCCCGTCGGCGATTCGCTGCATATCCTTGCTTCCATTCAAAACCCGCGGGAATTGCCAAGCGCCGCTTCGCGCGGGCGCGGCGCCGGGGCGCCGGCCTAGGCGTCCAGGCTGCCGAAGTGGCGCCGGATGAGGCCGAGCTTCAGGGCGCAGAGCCTTTCGCTTATCGACACCTTGTAAACGTGGGGGTTGAGCTGGCGCTTGTAGGTGGGGTCGAGCGCCTCGAAGCCGGCTAGGGAGAAGGCGCGGGTCTCGGCCAGCGAGGGGCGGGGGCCGCAGGGGGCGCCGCGGTCGACGCGCTTCTTAAGAAGCGGCTCGGGCTCGCTTTCCAGGACGTGCCAAAAGTGGCGGTAGTCCGCCGCGGGGTGGCGGAACTTGCAGCGGCTGCCGGCCCGGAAGGCCTCGGTCTCCCCGCCGGGCCAGCCGCCCTCGTCCAGCGCCATAACGTCGGCCAGCGCCATTCCCCGCGCGTCCCTTATCCTCCACACCTGCTTCACGCCGGGGCTGGTGGTCTTCTCGGGGTTGTCGGAAAACTTCATCACCTGCGCCATCCGGCCGTCGGCGCCCTCGCAGGCGGCCATCTTGTACACGCCGGAAAAGGCCGACTCGCCGGCGCCGGTCACCATCCGCGTCCCCACCCCCCACACGTCGACCGGCGCGCCGGATCCCGCCAGCGTCTCGATGATCGCCTCGTCAAGGTCGCCGGAGACGGCTATCGTGGCGCCTTGCAGCCCGGCGGCGTCCAGCATCCTTCGCGCCTCGGCCGAAAGGTACTGGATGTCGCCGGAGTCCAGGCGCACCCCGAAGCCCTTCCCGCGGCGCATGAGCTTTTTGCCGGCCTCTATCGCGGCGGGGATGCCGCTTTTCAGGGTGTTGTAGGTGTCCGCGAGAAAGACGCAGCTGTCAGGGTAAAGGGCCGCGTAGGCGTCGAAGGCCTCCGCCTCGCTTGGGAAGGACATGACCCACGAGTGCGCCATCGTCCCGACAACGGGAATGCCGAAGGCCTTTCCCGCCAGGGTGTTCGAGGTTCCCGAGGCGCCGCCTATGTAGGCCGCCCTGGACGCGGACATGGCGCCGTCGAAGCCCTGGGCGCGGCGCAGCCCGAACTCCGCCACCGAGCCCTTCCCGGAGGCAAGCCAGACCCGGCGCGCCTTTGTCGCGACCAGGCTCTGGAAGTTCAGCGCGTTGAGCAGCATCCCCTCGATGAGCTGGCACTCGGCCAGGCAGCCCTCCACCCTGGCGACCGGCTCGTGGGGGAAGACCGCGGCGCCCTCGTCTGCGGCCCAAAGCGATCCGGAAAAGCGGAACGCGCCGAGCCAGTCAAGAAAGCCGGCCTCGAAAAGCCCCAGGCCCTCAAGGTACCCAAGGTCGCCCGCGGAGAAGGAAAACGCGCCGAGGCTGTCGAGCAGCGTCCCAAGCCCGGCAAAGATCGTGTAGCCCCCGCCGAACGGCTGCCTTCTGAAAAAAAACTCGAAGACAGCCCGGCGCCCGGCTAGCCGCTTCCAGTACCCCTGCGCCATGGTGAGCGAGTAAAAGTCCGCGAACAGCGCCGACCCCGGCGCCATGCCGGGCGCGAAAGCGCCGTTGCCCTCGCCGCCGCCGGCGCTTTCGCCCGGCGCCTCGCCGTGCCCGCCGGCGCCGCCCGGAAGCCGCGTCCGCATCAGCAAAGCCCCAGCGCAATCCGGCGCGAGTCGGAAAAGGCCACGCCGGCCGAGCGCATCTCGGACGCGGCCCTTTCGACGGAGCCCTCCGGGAAGCCCACGCCGCGCGCAGCGTCCTCGGCGAGGACAACCTCGAAGCCCAGCCTTCGCGCGTCCATGGCGCTGAAAAACACGCAGTAGTCGGTGGCCAGCCCGCCAATGACGACGGCCTCAATGCCAAGCCCCCGCATCCAGCCCTCAAGGCCGGTGGGGGTTTTGCGGTCGTTTTCGAAAAAGGCCGAGTAGGAGTCCAGCCCCGGGCGAAAGCCCTTTCGGACGATCAGGCTCGCGGGCCGCAGGTCAAGCCCCGCGTGGAACCGCGCCCCGCGCGAGCCCCGGACGCAGTGGTCCGGCCAGAGCGCCTGCCCCGGCGCCCCCTCCAGATCGATCAGGTCGCCCGGCTTTTTGCCCGGATGCGACGACGCGAAGGAGGCATGCCCCTCCGGGTGCCAGTCCTGGGTGGCGGCGACCCGCCCCCCGAGGCGCGCGAAGGCGGCGGAAAGCTCGTTCAGCGGCTCAATCACGGCGCATCCGCCCCGCACCGCCAGCGAGCCGCCCGGATGCCGCTCGCCGCCAAAGGAGTAGGCCGGGCAGAAATCGTTCTGCGCGTCGATTATCAGAAGCAGGGCCGTGGCAGTCTTCAAAGGCATACGACAGTCTTGCAGGCCTTGCCCATGCAAGTCAAGCGTCGCCCCTGCCCCGCGCTGCCCGCTATTTGCGCCGCTCCTTGCGCCGCTATCTGCGCCGGCCTGTTGACCAAACCCGCGCTTTCCGGTAGCCTGTCGCAACGGCATGGGATTTCCGGGCCTCGGAAGCCGCAGGTGCCTTAGGAGGAACGATGAGCGTCAAGATACGGCTCAAGAGATTCGGCAGCAAGAAGCGCCCCTATTACCGCATTGTGGTCATGGACGGCCGAAGCCCGAGGGACGGGAAAACCATCGACGAGCTGGGGCACTACCACCCCATCGAGGCGGAGGACCGGCAGATTCGCTTCGACGAGGAAAAGGCGAGGTCGTGGCTCGAGAGGAGCGCGACCCCCAGCGACACCGTTCGCAAAATCTTCAACAAAAAGGGCCTTTGCGTCAAGGCGGCGGCCTCCCCCTGAGGGAACCGCTGAGCCGCCCGTCGGCTCCAAAGGCGCCCGCAGGGCAAGGGTATCGGCATGGAAAAGGATCTGGTTGAGTACATAGCGAAGTCCCTGGTCGACGATCCGTCGCAGGTCACGGTCAGGGCGTCGGAAAGCGAAAAGTCCACGCTGCTTGAGCTGCGCGTCGCCGAGGACGACATCGGCAAGGTAATCGGCAGGCACGGCCGCATCGCAAAGGCCATGCGCACCGTCCTGATGGCCGCAGCCGCCAGGACCGGCAGGCACACCGTGCTGGAAATCCTCGACTGAGGCGCCTTTGCAGGCGCGGCGCTGCCCGCGCTTTTCGCCCGGAAAGGGCTGGACGCAAAGGCGCGGGTTTGCTATAATTGGCATGCGCCTGCGCGATGCGCGGGGGCAAGCGGCGCCGTACCCAAGCGGTAAGGGAGAGGTCTGCAAAACCTTTATGCATCAGTTCGATTCTGATCGGCGCCTATCGCGATGGACAGTCCCGTCTCCTATTACGTTGGCCTCGTCGCCGCCCTGGCGGGACTTATAGCGCTTTCGGCCTTTTTCTCGGTCTGCGAGACCGGCTTCACGTCGCTCAACAGGATAAAGCTCAAGGGCATGGCCGCAAAAGGCGCGGCGGCGGGCGGCGAGGCCGAGCCAAAAAGGGCCCGCAGGCGCAGGGCGGCGAAGGCTCGGCTGGCGCTGCGGATGCTGGACTCGTACGACAGGCTCCTTTCCGCGGTGCTGATCGGCAACACCCTGGTCAACATGGCCGCCTCGGCGCTGGCCGCCATGCTGTTCATCGGGATGCTGGGCCCTGGCGGCGTCACCGTCGCGACGCTTGCCATGACAGTCCTGGTTCTGGTCTTCGCCGAAATCTCCCCAAAAACTCTCGCAAAGGAGTCGCCCGAGTCGGCGGCGCTGGCCGTTGCGCCGGCCCTGCGCGTCATTGCCTTTCTTTTCGCGCCCTTCACCCGCCTAGCCGGCGCCTGGAAAACCGCCATAGCCGGGGCCTTCAGGATCAGCGCCGACCGCTCAATCACCGAGGACGAGCTGCTCACCTTCGTTGGGGAGGCGCGGCAGGAGGGCGGAATCAACAGGCAGGAGGAGCGCATGATCCGCCAGGCCATCGAGTTCGACGACATCACCGCGGCGGAGATAGTCACCCCGCGCGCCGACCTCGCGGCGCTCCCCCAGACCGCCGGCGCCGAGGAAATAGACGCGCTGTTCGCGCATACCGGCTTTTCCCGCCTGCCCGTCTACCGCGAGAGCATCGACAGCATAGCCGGCGTCATCCTGCTGAAGGACTTCCACCGCGAGGTGATACGCGGCGGCAAGCAGCCGTCCGAAATCGTCAAGCCCGTCGTTTTCGCGTCCAAGACAATGAAAATCCCCAGGCTGCTGCGGACGCTGCAGGAGAAAAAGTCGCACATGGCCGTTCTGGTGGACGAGTTCGGCAGCACGTTCGGAATAGCCACGATCGAGGACATAGTCGAGGAGCTGGTCGGCGAAATCTGGGACGAGCACGACCGCGTGCGCGAGCCCCTGTGGGAAAACCCCGACGGCAGCTTCACAGCGCTGGGCTCCACCTCCCTCAAGGACCTGCTCGAGTTCGCCTGCTCAAGGCGCGGCGCAGGGCCTGACGGCGCCCCCGCGCCCGCCGGCGGCAATGGCGGCGCAGGGGGCGAGGGCGGCGCCGGCGGCGAGGACGACGAAGCGCCGCTTCCGGCGACCACGGTGGGCAACTGGGTGATGGAAAAGTCCGGCGGGCAGCCGCGCATCGGGGACGAGTTCGCCTGGCGCGGGCTGGCGATACGGGTGTCGCAGGCGCATCTCCAGCGCGTGCTGGAAGTAGTCGTTGACGACGGGCTCAGGCGGGAAGCGCCGACTTTGCCTGCGCCGGAAGCCCGGCCATGAAGGCCGCCGGCGCTGAAAGCCGGGCGCCGGGCGCTTTGCCCTCGGCGCCGAAAGCCCTCGGCGCCGGGCAGCCTGCCCGCGCAGGCAAAGCCGGCCTAGCGCAAGCCAGCGCCGCGCAGTGGGCCGGCGGCGCCGCCTGCCGGCGCCGAAAAGCGCTACCTTCGGGCGCCGCTCGCGCCCGGGGGCTCGCCTGAGCGGGGGGGGGGCGCCGGCTTCGAGCCGCCCCGGAGCCACTTGCAGGTGTCCTCGTAAAGCTCGACGTACTTCGCCGCGGACTTCTCCCACGAAAAATCCAGCGACATCGCCCGCTTTCGCATCTGCTCGATGTGATCGGGGCGGTTGTACCAGGCCCACACCGCCCAGCCCACGGTGTCGCGGATGGCGCTGGGGGTCAGATCGTCGAACATGAAGCCCGTGCCGGCGCCGGTGCTTTCGTCGTAGTTGTCCACCGTGTCGATAAGCCCGCCGGTCCTTCGGACTATGGGGAGCGTGCCGTAGACAAGCGAGTACATTTGGTTGAGGCCGCAGGGCTCGTAGAGGCTGGGCATGAGGAAAAAGTCCGAGCCCGCCTCGATCAGGTGGCTCAGCGCCTCGCTGTAGCCGATGTGCGCCCTGAAGTTGGGAAGCCTTTCGGCAAGGCTCCTCACCTCGTGCTGGCACCACTCGGCGCCGGAGCCCAGCAGCACAAACTGCAGCTTCATGTCGTTGCAGATGCTCCACGCCGAGCCGTGGCCGGCGCCGAACAGCGCCCCCACGCCCTTTTGCTCCGTCAGCCGCGTCACCATCCCCACGATCGGCACCGAGGGATCCTCGGCCAGGCCAAAGCGCCGCTGAAGCTCCAGCTTCGCCGCCGCCTTTCCGGACATGTCCTGCTCGGAATAGGTTTTGGGGATGTACCTGTCCTTCCGCGGGTTCCAGACATCGGTGTCGATGCCGTTCAGGATGCCCGAGTAGTCGGCGCTGCGGTAGCGCAGGACGCCGTCCAGCCTGAAGCCCTGCTGCCCGGTCTTGGTTTCCTCGGCGTAGCTCATCGAGACCGTGTTCAGCCTGTCGGCGCTGTAAAGCCCCGCCTTTAGGAAGTTCATCATCGCCCAGTCCTCGAAGCCCGCCGTGTAGAACACGTCCCAGCCAAGGCCGGAGTAGTCGAAGTTGCCCTTGCTGTAGATGCCCTGGTAGCCGAGGTTGTGGATGGTGAGGATCGAGACCGCGTCGTCGAAGCCGCCTGAGCTGTTCGCCACTCCCCTCTCGGCAAATTTCAGGTACACGGGGACGATGGCCGACATCCAGTCGTGCGCGTGCAGCACGTCCGGGTACCAGTCCAGCTTGCGGCAGAGCTGGAAGGCGGCGCGGCCGAAAAAGGTGAAGCGCCGCGGGTTGTCCAGAAAGTCAGGATCGGAAGGCGTGCCGTAGATCCCGTCCCTGCCGAAATGCACCTCGTGGTCAATGAAGTAAACATGGACCGGGGCGCCCTTCGCCGAGCCGGGCAGGACGGCGGTGTAAACCCCGCACCACTCCTCGCCGCCGCCGACCGGAACGCCCAGCGCGCCGGGAATCTGCTCAAGCTGCTCCCTGTCCACCGAGTAATAGCGCGGAAGCGCGATTTTGACATCGTGACCCATCTTTGCCAGGGTAATCGAGAGGGCGGAGACCATGTCGGCCAGGCCGCCCGCTTTCGCGAAGGGAACGGCTTCGCTGCTAACCATCAAAATTTTCATACACACAAACCCCCAGAGCCAGTTTACACCGAGACCGCCATAAGGGCAAGCGAAAAATGCCCGGCGCAGCCGCCGGGGAAGCGCCGGACTGCCCGCGGACTGCCCGCGGGCTGCCCGCGGGCGCCCCGGGGGGGCTGCCCGGCGCTTCATGCGATGCGCTTGCCATTTGCGCGTTTCCGCCTTCCTTTTTTCCCATGATTCAAGGTACCATAGCCCCAATGCCTTCTGCATCAGAGCTGCTCCGCATAAACGCCGAAAAATCGCTCGCCCTTGCCTCAGTTCTTTTTCCCAACGAAAAATGGGCCCCTTGCGGAGATGGCATATTCGCTGCGGAAAGCCGCCTTTCCCGGAAGGCAAGGGAGCCTGAAAAATGGAAGCGGGAAATGGCCCATGCCAGGATTCTGACCGACAGGGGAAGCGCGGCGTATTTCCTGCCCGAAAGCGAAGCGGGGGGAAGCCCCGGCAAAAAGTACCCGGATATGGTTCTGGACGGCGCAATCCTGGAAATCAAAACCGTTTCGGGAACCATAAAGACGCTTGGGCTGGAATTCAAAAGGGGATACAAGCAGGGCAAGTCCCTTTTGGAGGCAAACCTCCCCGCCGGCTATCCGCCGCAGGGGCATTCGGTTTTTATCCGTTTGGCGGCCGATTTGAAGACAGAGGCCGTCAAGGCAAAAATAGCAGGGGAGCTGAAAAGCCGCATGGACGAAGGCAGCTTCATGTGTTTTTTTGAGAAATCAGGGCGGCTTCATTCGTGGACGTACGCTGAACTGCGGGGCATGATAGGCAAAAGCGAAAAGCCGCGGCCCTAAAAAAACACCCGGCCTTTACGTGGCCGGGGAACGGCGAAAGAGGCTACAACGCCGCCTCTTCCAGTGGCGATCCCTTCATCAGGGACTCTCAAACCATAGCCTGTTTCCGCCCGGATGTCAATAGCAAAACCGGCATCCGCCGCTGCAAGCCGGCGCCGCCAAAAAGGCCGAAAAAAGCGCCGGCCAGACCTGACCCGATCTGCGCAGCCGCCGGGGAAGCGCCGGACTGCCCGCGGGCTGCCCGCGGGCGCCCCGGGGGGGCTGCCCGGCGCCTGCCCGGAAAGCGCTAGAAAATGTTCGTGCGCAGGCCTATGCCGATCCTGAAAATCACCTCGCCCTGCACGTCCGAGGTGGCGAACCACAGCTCGGGCTGGAGGTAGAAGGCGAAAGTCCTGAAGAAGCGCCAGTTGGGGAAGACCTCCCGCATGTCCAGGTTGGCAAAGTCCCACTGGCCGATCACGGCGCTCATGAACAGCGGGCTGCGATCCCCGTCCATGGCGAACCAGGAAAAGTTCGCGCCCACCGCGAAGTTCATCGAGAAAAACGCCCAGTCCGGCCCCAGGAACCACGAGAAAGGCAGGCTGAAAATGTTCGCCAGAAGCCTGATGCCAAAGACGTTGCCGGTGTAGCGCCCGCCGGTGACAAGCGCCGAGTACTGCCCGTAGGCCGGCGAAAGGCCCCACTGGAACTGGAAGCGCACGTTGTCGTCGAAAAAGCTGAGGCCAAAGCCAATGTCAAAGAAGGTCGCCCCAAGCGCCTTGACGCAGATGAAGGCGCCCTGCAAAAAGCCCGGAACCGAGTAGAAGGCCTTGTTGCCGGGGCGCAGGCTGACGTCCACGGAGGCCAGGTTGTTGTTGTCGCCGGCAATGCCGTAAACCAGAATGGCGTCGCGAAAGGCCGTCCCCTCCGACGGGGCGAGCGTCTGCACCATCGGCGGCGCCGCGTCCACGTAAAGCATCACGCGGCGCGTGGCCTCCTGGCCGTTTGAGAACTGCGCCCTGACCAGCACCGGCAGGTGGCCGGCGGGCAGGCTCCAGGCCTCGATTCGGAAGCGCCAGTCGTCGTCGCCCCTTCCGCGCCGGGCATTCATGAAGGTGTGGCCGTTGTCGTAGCTCACCTGAACCGACTCCAGCGCCAGCTCCCTTTCCACCCTGCGCCGATCCCTCCTGCCGACGGCCGGGAAATACTCGAAGTAGCCAAACTCCTCGTCAAAGCCGACGCTCGGCCGCTGCCACGAGTAAATCTCTTCGCTGAAGACAAACGCGCGGCCGGAAATCCATGGGCGCTGCGTAATCACGTCGCCGTCGCTGTGGCTGTCAATCGTCAGAACGGGGCCAAAGCGCGAGAAAAACACCGTGTGAACCGGGCTTGAAATGCGCTCGCCGGTGTCGGTGTAGTAGTAAAGCGAAACGCCGTGCGCCTCGCCGTCGCGCAGCATCCCCTCCGGGATGACGTGGCGGAAAATGCCGAAGCGGTCGACCGGAACATCGGCAATCGCCTCCTCGCCCAGCACGAGCCTGACCGTCTCCGGAATGGAGGAGCCGGAAACGGTGCCGACCACGCTCACGGCGCCGGTGGCCGTTTCGCCGGGGAAGGGGTTGAAAATCGCTATCTCCGCGTCGTCCCCGCCAAAGGTCACCTCGCGCGAGACGATGCTCTCGTTGCCGGCAAGATCCCTGGCCACGACGCGCACCACGTAGGAGCCGGCCGGGAAGCCCTCAAGGCTCATGCGGTGGGAAACAACCCCGCCGTCGTGCTGCATCTCGTAGTCCAGCCGGTGCTGCGGGTTTGCCGCGCTGATGACCTGGAAGGACAGCGAGTACATGCTCATGTTGTCAAAAACCCTGCCCAAAATCAGCATGTCCGCCGGGACGTTCTGGCCGCTTTCCGGGAAGCTCAGGTACAGATCGGGCGGCGTGTTGTCGATGTTGATCATGGCAATCGTGAAGGCGTACACGCCGTAATTGTCCTCGGCGCGGATCAGCGCCGAGCTGACGCCGTCGCTGTAAATGGCGGTGTTGAGGGGGATTTCCCAGTGGCCGTCCTCCTCCAGGCTCGTTTCCTGCCAGGTGCTGCCGCCGTCCATCGAGAAGGAAACCGAGGCAATGCCGTTGGCGTCCAGCGAAACCCCCCGCACCGCGATCGTCCCGTAGTAGAACTCCGTGATGATCGGGTGCAGAATCCTGGTCTCGGGCGGCGCCGTGCTGATCCGGATCGATCGCGAGACAACCTCGCTTCGCACGCCGTACACGTCCACCGCGTACACCTCGACAACGTACTCGCCGTCGGTGACCATCGAGAAGTCCACCGGGATGCTGAAAGTCCTGTCGGTGGCGTAGTGGCTGAACTCAATGTCCGGGTTTTCCAGGAAGGCCTCCGCCGCGAGCCTGGCCACGGCGGCCGCCTCGCCCTGCGGGATGGACTCGATCATCGGCCCCAGAATGCGCCAGCGCACCCCGCCGATCCCGACCTCGTCGTAGGCAATGCCGGAAATCTCAAACGACGTGGTGAAAAGCTGCCCGTCCACCGGGCTGTTGACGATGGCCACCGGGAGCGGCGGGTCGGGGTTGACGGCGTAGACCGGGAGCGCCATTATCTCCCGGCCCGCGGCGTCGGTGACGCGGAAGGAAAGGCGCCCCTCCATCGCGGCCAGCGTGGTAAAGTCGCAGAAGTACGTGAACCAGGCGCTTTCGCCGCAGGCGGAGAAAGGAAGCTCCTCAAACTCGTAGCCGTCAAGCGAGAAGGCGACGGCGGAAATCGGAACCGGGTGCGTCAGCGCCCCGACCACGGTCCTGCTGCCGCTGACCAGGCGCGGGCCGCGCTCGGGATCGGGCTCCGCGGAGGGGGAGACAAAGCGAAGCTGCGGCGCAAGCGGCGGCGCTATGTTGAAGGGGCGGTGCGCCGGCAGATCCGTCGCCGTCCTAAGCTCGAGATGCGCGGGCCCCGGCGCCCGGCCGGCAATGCCCGCCTCGTAGCTGAAGGCGCCGTACTCGTCAAGCTCCAGCGTCCGCCACGCCTCGGACGGCGCCAGGCGGAACTGCACCCTGGCCCCCGGCGCCGCGCTTCCCGCGATCAGCACCGAGTCGCCGGCCACCCAGCCGCCAAGCGGCGGGCTCGAAACCGACAGGCGCGAGGGCGAAAGCGCCGAGTGCCCCGCCCTGGTAATCCTGAGCGTCACCGCGGCGCCGCTTGCGCCGGCCGAGTCCACGGGATTGATCCTGAAATTGACGTTCCTCCCCAGCGGCAGCATCGACGGATCGATGCGGAAGGCCGGGAAGGACTCGACGCTGTCAAGGCCGCGCACGTTCACGGTCGAGCGCCCGGAGCCCATCTCGACGCGGCCGTAAATCGCCGTGTCCGGCGGCATGTCCGCGAGAACCTCTGGCGCCGGATAGTCGATGACAATCGAGGGAAGCCTGTCCCTGCGCCTGTCCTCCAGCCTGCGCGTCACCCTGCTTGAGTTGCCGGCGTTGTCCGTCACCGTGACGGTGACGCTCGACCCGGAGCCCTGCCCCAGCTCCAAAACCTCGTGCCAGTAGGGATCGCCGAGGCGCGCCTCGATGGAGCCCCTGAGCCTGCCCCACTGGTACTCGATCCGCGCTATGCCGACCGGCGAGTGCGCCCGGCCGGAAAGCATGAACGAGCCGAAAAGATGCTCGCCCGGCAGCGGGCTCAGAATCTCCAGCTCCGGCGGGGTGTTGCTCACGAAAAACAGAAGCGGCTCGGTGGTGACAAGGCCGGTGTTGTCCATGGCCCGCAGGAAAAACACCACAGGGCCGTCCGGGAAGTCGCGCGTTCGAATCGGAAACGAGAAGCTGACCGAGGGCTGGTCGCGCCGGCCCCTCGCGAAAAGCGGGCTGAAATTCTCGCCGTCCTCGCTGATCTGGATGCCGCGTATGCCGTTGGCGTCGCTGACCCGCCCGTGGATGCGGACGTTCCCGCTGATGATGCCGCCGACCGAGTGCGAGGTCAGCTCCACGGCCGGGGGGGCGGTGTCGAGGACGAAGCCGACGCGCTCAACCGGGCCGTAAAGCCCGCCCGCGTCGTGGGCCCTGACGTAAAGCGCATGCCTGCCGTCCGGCACCCGCGAAAGGTCTATGAATTTGTCCCAGAACTCGGTGCCGTTCGCCTCGGCTTCCTCGCCGTCGTTGAGCCTGACCATGATCCGCTCTATGCCGTAGCGCCCGGCGCCCACGCCCAAAATGCTGATGTCCTGGCGTATGATCGCGCCGCTTTCCGGATGAATGACCCGCGCCGTCGGGAGCGCCGCGTTCGGGTCGACGCGAAGGTTGTAGGGCCCGGAAACGGTTTCGTTGCCGGCGCGATCCCGCGCGTGGATGATTATGTTGTGGGTGCCCGAGCGCCACTCTGACACGTCAAATTCGCGCTGCCACGTTTCCTCGCCGCCGGCGTCAAAGGTCTCGATGTCCCTGCGCCCGGCGGCGCCAAGGTCCGGCGGCGCAAATGCCGAGGCAAAAACGGCCAGCGCCGCCAGCGCGAAAGCCCGGCGCGCAGCTTCGACTGCAAAAGCCCTCATGCGTATCCTCCTTTGCTAGAACAGGCTGAACCTGAGGCCAAAGCCAATGGTAAACCTCGTGCGCCACGCGTCCGGGTTGACGTCAAAGTCAACGTCGGAGGCGGCGAACCAAATGCCCGGCTCCATGTAAAGCGAGACCGTGCCAAAGTACCTCCAGCGCGGGAAGAAGAAGCTCATGTCGGCCTTGATGATCTCCCACTGGCCGAGGAACTGGCCCATCCACTGCGGGTTCTCGCCCTCGCCCATCATGAAGTACGAGAAGTTGGCGCCAAGCCCTATGCTGGTGGTCCACCACTCCCAGTCCGGCCCAAACCAGCGGCGCAGGTTTGCGCTCCAGATGTTCGCCACCAGCTTTCCGCCGACGGCGACGCCCTCAAAGCGCCCTTCCGGCGCCTGCGAGAGGTTGAGCTGGAGCCTGACGTTGTCGTCGAAAAAGGTGAGGCCGATGCCGGTGGACCACAAAAGGCCGCCCAAAACGCTGACGTCGATGAAAAGGCCCTCGACAAAGCCCGGCACCGCGTAAAGGTGCTTGCTGCCCTGGCGCAGGCTGATCTCCACGCTGTCAAGCTCGTAGTTGTCCTGCGCGGAGCCAAACACCATTATGCCGTGGCGGTGGAAGGTGTTCTCCGCCGGGCCTATGGTGGCGACGCTCGGGAGAGCCGTGTCCACCGTCAGCAGGATGCGGCGCGCCGCGGCGCTGCCGTCGTTGAAGGTGGCCCTGACCACCACCGGCAGAAGGCCGCCCGGCAGGTAGTCCGCCTCCAGCCTGAAGCGCCAGTTCTCCCTGCCCCGCGCCGGAACGAAGGAGCGCCCGTTGTCGAAGCTAAGCTCCACCAGGCGCGGGCGCATTAGCTCGCGCTCCTGCCTGGTCGGCGGGCGCTCCTCGTCGAAGGGCGGGCTGGCCATGAACGCGCGGCCGGAAAGCCAGGGGCGCCCGGTAATCACGTCGCCGTCGCTGTGGCTTTCGATGGCCAGCGCGGGGCCAAACGATCTCACCGCCACAGGATGCTCGGCGGACATGACGAGGTCGCCGCCCGGCGCCTGGAAAAACGCGCCGAACACGTAGTACGGCTCGCCGCCGAAGCTGCCCTCCGGCATCTCGTGGCGGAAAATCCCGAAGCGGTCAACCGGCACCGCGGCCTCGTGCTCGCCGTTCACCGTCAGAATCACCACGTCCGGGACAAAGGCGCCGGAAACGCGGCCCGAAACGACCACGGGCCCTGAGTGCGCTATGCCCGGCAGCGGGTTTATGATGGCCACGTCCGCCGCGGCTTCCCCGCGCTGGAGGCTGATGTTGCGGATCATGATTGTCTCGTTGCCAGAGTAGTCGACGGCGCTGACCTTGAGGATGTAGCTGCCCTCGGGCAGCGCCGCGATGTCGAAGCGCTCCATGACGACCAGCGCCGGCTCAAGGTGCCTCGTTTCCTGAATGGCCGGGTCGTAGATGTTCGCAAGCTGCACGGAAATGCCGCGAAGCGACATGTTGTCGAAGACCTGCGCCGCCACGTAGACGTGCGTCGAGACAAGCGAGCCCTCGCGCGGGAAGGCCACGTCAACCTCGGGCGGGGTGTTGTCGATGTTGATGACGCCCGACGAATACGAGCCCACGCCGAAGCCGTCAATGGCGCGGATGAGCATGGCGTAGGTGCCGTCCGCGTAGGCCCTGGTGTTGAGGTTTATCTCCCACAGGTTCATGCCCCACTCGCCGCCCGGCTCGTAGTGGGTGCTGACAACGTCGGCGCGCTGCCAGCTCACCCCGTTGTCCATCGAGACGAAAACGTCCGATATGGCGTTGAGGTCGAACGACGTGCCGCGAACCATCACGTTGCCGGAGTTCCAGACGTCGATGGGCGGCTCCAGCGCCACGGTCACCGGCGCCGAATGGCTGACCCTGAGAACGCGGCGCTCAAGCTCGCCATGAGTGCCGAAAATGTCGGCGGCGAACATCTCAAGAATGTTGAAGCCGTTTTCCACCTCGCCGATGCCCACCGGGATGGCGAAGTTCTGCGCGGTCTCCACCCTGGCGAACTCAAGCTCAAAGCCGTCCTCCGCGGCGCGGGCCAGGATTTCATCCGGCGCCTCCCACGGGGTCGACGGGCGCAGGATGCGCCAGTACACGGCCGCCACGCCGTCGTCGTCGTAGGCAAGGCCGGAAAGCTCAAAGTCGCGCATGACAAGCTCGCCCTGGAGCGGCGAGTTGAGAATCAAAACCGGCAGGTCGTCCGAGTTGTCGAAGATTATCCGCGGGCTTGCCTGGACCAGGTTCCCGGCGCGGTCGAGGGCGCGGATCACAAGATCAAGGCCCTCGCCGTAAAGCCGGGAGTAGTCGGCAACCAGGCTGAACCTCGAGCGCTCGGCGCCGAAAACAAAGCCAAGCGGCTCAAACTCGTAGCCGCCGTCGATCGAGAAGCCCATTTCCACGATGGGGGCGGCCGAGTCCACTATGCCGGCCGTGGTGACCATGCCGTGAATTGCGCCGAACTCGGCGCCGGGGGACAAAAAGCCTATCGAGGGAAGGCCATCGCTCCTGTTCACCGGCAGGAAAACCGGGAAGTCGGCGGCGCCGCCAGGCCTTGCCACCCGCATCTCCAGCGGGACGTGCCCCGCCGGGCGCCCGGCAAGGGTTATCCGCGCCGAGAACCTTGCGCCGCCGCCGCCGGCCCCGGCCGCCTCGCCGCCATCGCCCTCCTCTGCAGGCGCCGCCTCCACGGCAGCGCGCCTCCACGGCTCGTCCCAGCGCAGCCTGTACTCGAGGGCCTGTCCGGGCGCGTAGCCCGGGAGCGAGCCGGAAATGTCAATGTAGCTTCCCGCCCAGGGATGCGACCAGGGCCCGTCGGCCCAGCGCCCGGGGTGGCTGTCGACCAGGATGCGCGACAGCGGCGGCAGCGCAAACGGCGGCTCCCACTCCTCGCGCGCGGGCGGCGGCGCCCTTTCCACGCGCAGGGAGAGCGCCGGGCCCTCAAGGCCGAACTCGTCCAGCGCGCGCAGGACAAGCGTGCTGCGCCCCTGCGGAATGACGTGCGGGTCAATGCGGAAGGCGGGCTGCGCCATCACAAGACTGCCCGTCGCCTCAAGCCAGCCGGCCTCCAGGCGCACCGCGTAGGGAACAAAGCCCGGCGACACGTGGCCGTAGATGGGCTGGTCATAGGCCAGCACCATCCTGCCGGAAGGCGCCGGCGAGTCAATCCTGACAAGCGGCGCCCTGACCTGGCGCCGGTCGCGAAGCTGTATCGTCTGCCTCGAAACGTTGCCCGTTATGTCAACCGCCGTCACCCTGAAATTGCCGCGGGCGCCCGACACCGGGATCGTCACCGCCCAGTGCGGGTCGCCGGGGAAGCGCGGGATGTCCTCCCTCCGGCCCTCCCACTCGTAGAAAAACTCGCTGAGGCCGGCCAGGCTGACCACGCGGCCGGCAACCTGGGTCTCGCCGAAAATGTCCTCGCCGGGGCCGGGCGAGAGAATCTCAAGAAGCGGGGGCACGTTGTTCACGAAAAACAGCACCGGCTCGACAGCCTCGTAGCCGGTCGAGTCGACGGCGCGGACAAAGTAGACGACAGGGCCGTCGTCGTAATTGCGCGTGTTGATTGTGAAGCTGAACTCGCGTGTAGTGTCGCGCCGGCGGCCGGAAAGGCTCAGCGGCTCGAAATTCTCGCCGTCGCCGCTTATGTACAGCGCCGCGATCCCGTTGGGATCCGTGACGGCGCCGCGTATCCTCGCCCTGCCGGAAATGAAGGAGCCGATTTCGTGGCTGAGAATCTCGACCGTCGGCGGGGCGCTGTCCACGATAAAGTCAATCCTGGAAACCGGCCCTTCAAGGCCGTCAAGATCCCTGACCCGCGCGAAAACGCTGTGGCGGCCGTCAGGCAGGGCGCCGGCCGGCACGATCAGGTTCCAGAACTCCTCGCCCTCGACCATGAAAAAGTCGCCGTCCTCGTTGATTCTGGCGTAGACCTGCATCACCCCAAACGGCGCGTGCGTGACCCCGACAATGCTCACGTCGCCGCGAACCACCTGGCCGGGGCTCGGGTAAACGATGCGCGTGCCGGGAAGGCCGGCCTCCGGGTCGATGCGCAGGTTGTAGGGGCCGGAAACGCCGACGTTGCCCGCGGCGTCCCTGGCGCTTATGATGATGTTCCAGGTTCCAGGCGGAAGGTCGCGCACGTCGAACTCGGTCTGCCAAATGTCCGTGCCGTCGGCCTCGTGGGTTATGATCTCGCGCCCGCCGCCGGCATGGGCGGGCGGCGCCGCGAGGGATGCCAGCACCAGCGCGGCCGCCAGCGCCGGCGCAAGCCGCGCCGCGGCGCTCCAAAAAGCGGCGCTCCAAAAAGAGCGGCGCGGATCAGTCAGCATGGGCAACCTCCTTTCCCCTCCAGATAAACGAGCTGCGCAGCCACGCGATGTGGGACTGCCACGAGACCGTGTTGAAAGGCGTGCCCGACGGGTGCGCAGGTATCCACTCAAATTCGTTTGCAATGCGGCTTTGCACGGACGGCGCGCCAAGCCAGCGCTCCGTGGCCTCAAGCCGCTCGCGCCGCCGCCCGCCGCCGACCGGGCGCGCCCAGAGCATCTCGGCCTGCAGGCCAAACTCATTCCAGCCGGCCGGCTCCGGGAAAGTCGTGGCGTCCAGAAGGCCGGCGCTGTGCCTGGCCGTGTGCGCGAAGGCCCGCGCCTGGCTCAAAGGCGCGTAGAGGAACGACGGCTCGTCGCGGAAAAGCATGGGCCAGGTGTGTATCCACGCAAAGGCGAAGGCGCCGCTCTGGAACGGGTAGTCCCGCACCAGGCCCTCGCTCTTTTCCCGCCACGCGTCCTCGCCCTGCGCAAAGACGCGCGGGCTTTCCTGCAAAAGCTGGCTGGCCCAGGCCTGCACGGCCCTGGGGTCGCTGCCGGCAAGCAGCAGGCTGCCGCGGCCGAGATCGCCGCTTAGAAACGCGCGGCTGGGCTCGGGGATGTAGTGCCGGCGGAAGACCATCCAGGGATCCAGCGCCAGCACCTGCCAGCCGTCGAAAGTCCTGGTGCGGTTTAGGTCGGGGTAAATCGAGAGCGGCGCTCCCGGCACGGGGTTGCCCTGCGGCCCGTCCATGGTCACGACGAAGCCGAACCTGCCGCGGGGGAAAGGCTCGCCCGGCAGGCGCCGGCGCACCTCGAAGCGGGAAGCCGGCGGGCTTGAGCCGTGCAGAAACATGTTCCACGAGGCGGCGATTTCCTCGTCAACATGCCAAAGCATGCGCGGGCGGGCAAGAAAAGCGGCAAGGCCCGCGAGCAGGGCAATCCCTACGGCGCAGCAGCAAAGCAGCGCCGCCCGGCGCCGCCGCTCGCCGCCGCCGCCAAGGCATTTCAAAAAAAAGCCCTTCAGGGAGCGAGCGGCGGGCTGCCTGCCGCCGCCGGAAAGCGGCCGGGCGGCGCCGGGCTTTCCGCCCCCGGCGCCGCTCGCCCGCCCATTCCCAGAATTTCGCTTACCCATGCATACACTCCCCCGTAATACAAGTTTCGCACGAGACCGGCGCTTCGTCAAATTTTTTGCCCGGGCGCCGCCGGCACCCAGCCAGCAGGCGAAGGCCCCCGCGCCAGAGGCGCGGCGCCGGAAGCGCAAGCCGCGCCGAGCCGCGGGCCCGCAAAGGGCGAAGGGCCTCAGGCGCGGCGCCGCCTCAAACCTTGAACTGCGAAACGGCCTGCGCCAGGGACGAAATGTTTTCCCTGGTTTTGCCGGTGAGATCGCTGACGGCGCTCACCGCCCGGTTCACCTGCTCGGCGCCGGCGGCCATTTCGTTGATGCCGCCGGTGATTTCCCGCGTGGCCTTTTCCAGGCTCTTGCTTTCCCGGATGACCTCCCTGCTGCCCTCAAGCATCTCAATCGAGCTTCCGCGCACCTGCCCTGTTATCTCGCCCACCTGCCCGGCGGCGCCGAGAACCTGCCGGCCGCCCTGCGCCTGCTCCTCCATTGCGCGGCGGATTCCCTCCTCCTGCTCGGCGACGATTTTCACGTCCCGGTCAATCGCCTCGAACCGGTCAAGGACGCCTTCGGAGGAGCGGGCGATCTTGTCCATCGAGTCCTTGATTTTCTTCAGCGCCTCGCCGATGGTCTTCGACTGCTCGCTGGAGCTTTCGGCAAGCTGGCGGATCTCGCCGGCGACCACCGCGAAGCCCCTGCCGGACTCGCCGGCGCGCGCCGCCTCGATCGCCGCGTTCATCGACAGCAGGTTCGTCTGGCTGGCGATGTTTTCCATCACGGCGTTGATCCCCAGAAGGCCCTCGGACTCGCGCGCTATGTCCTGAATGTCGCGCGCCATCTCCTGCAGGCCGGACTTGCCGGCCTCCGACGATTCCTGCAGCTCGCGCACGCTCTCGACGTTCTTGGCCAGCGTCGCGGAGACGGACTGGATGTTCGCGATCATCTGCTCAATCGCGGACGAGGCCTGCGAGACGGCGCCGGTCTGGCTGTCCACCTGGCCGCTCAGCCTGCCGATATTGGCCGTGACCTGCTCCATGGTGGCGTTGGTCTGGGTGACGCTGGCGCTTTGGTTGATCACGCGGCCCTTGATGATCTGGATGTTCGCGGCGATCTGGCTCATCGAGGAGGCGGTCTGCGCCATGTTGCCGGCGAGATCGCTGCCGATTTCGCCCAGCGTTCCGGCCTGGCCCTTAATCGCGGTGATCATGCCCCGCAGCTCCCCCATTGTCTGGTTGAAGGAGCGCGAGGCCTCGGCGATTTCGTCATTGCCGGCATCCGGAAGCCTTTTCGTAAGGTCGCCCTGGGCGGTGTCCTTGAGGGCGCCGGTCAGAAGGCGAATCGGCCGGAGTATCCGCGAGGTCAGGATGGATATGATGACGCCGATCGCAACCACGGTCAGCAAGGCCAGGAGAATCGTGTTGCGCCGCGCAGCGCTGACCTCGGCGGCGGAAGCCTCCTGGCAGAGGCCCACGAAAAACATGCCTACGGGATTGCCGCCGGCGCCGAGCAGCGGGAAGTAATAGGAAAGAAAGGGCGCGCCGAACAGGTTTTGGCGGAGCGGGACGCGCTGCCGCCGCTGAAGGACCGCCGCCGCGACTTCGGGATCGGCGGCAATGCCCACGGCGCGCTGGCCTGTTTCCGGGTTGACCATGGTGGACGAGACCGAGGAGGCGCCCGCGAAAACCGTGGCGTCAATGTCGAACGTCTCGCGAATCCTGTCGACAAACTCGCTTGTGGCGACGTCGAAGTTTACCGCGACAGTCCCGACAAGCCTGTCCCCGTCCATAATCGGCGCGGCGCTTGTCATGACCAGCGGCGCCGTGGGCGTCGGCATGTAAAGCGTGACGATCTCCCTGCGAAGCCCAGCCGATATCGACGGGCCGCCGCTGACGTCGTCGCCGTGCAAGTCCCGCAGGGCGGATCGCGCGAAAGCCCTGCCTTCAGTGTCGGTGACAATGATGGACGTCACCCCAAAAAGCGTTTTTTGGCGGACCAAATAGTCCCAGACGCCCAGCCTGTCCCCGCCGTCGATGAGCCTTATCAGCTCGGCGCTGCCTCCCAGCGCCATTACGGCTATAAACGTCTGCTGCTCAAGCGAGGCAAGATATGCGCTAACGGACTGGGCCGCCGCGTCCATTCTCTGCTCCGCGAAGCTGCTGGCGCGATTCGCCGTGAGCGTGGAAAAATACACGGCAATAAAGCCGACAACGATAAACAGCATCCCAAGGGTGGGAAGCGTCATTTTGCCTCTCAGGCTGGTTAGCATAAGTACCTCCTCATTGCTCTCCGAAGCCTTCAAGCCCTGTGAATGCCCGGAAGGGCTTGCATATGCTGGCAGATTATGGGAGAAAATGTCAAGCCTTTATGAAAAAGCGCCGGTCACCCTGCGCAGAGGGTCGAAAATTTTATGGCTGACACCCCTGCGCCTACCCCGAGGTCAAGCTGCGGGTGGCTTTTGGCGCAAGCTGGGCAACTAAAAACAGTTGCATTTCGCCGCAGTTTTTGCTATTATGTTTTTAGAGGCGAAAATTGAGCAAAAAGGAAAAACTTGCCAGGCGCTTGCGGTCTCGTCCGGCCGATTTCACGTTTGACGAATTGACCACGCTGCTCAGGTCTTTTGGATATTTAATGGAACCGGCGGGAAAAACAAGCGGCTCCCGCGTGACATTTTCAAACTTGGACGGGGACTATATCCGGCTGCACAAACCGCATCCCCGAAATATTCTGAAAATGTACCAGGTAGACGATATCGTTGAAAATCTAATTGAGAGAGGCTTGTTATGAGGAGCAAACACGGAAACCATCTGCAGTACAGGGGCTATAGCGGAAGCATCCGTTTTTCCGAGGAAGACGCGGTTTTCCACGGGAAGGTCATCGGCATAAAAGCACTTGTGTCTTTTGAAGGCGACAGCGTAAGCTCGATAACCAGCGATTTTCATAAAGCGGTGGACGAGTACCTGGAGTTTTGCGCAGCCAAGGGAAAAGCGCCGGAAAAGCCATACAAGGGCTCGTTCAATGTTCGCATCGGCGCGGAACTACATCGCAAGCTGGCTGTGGCCGCGTCCGCCCGTGGCGTGTCCTTAAACAGCATGGTTGAACACGCCATCAGGCAACAGGTATAGGTAAGATCGCGCCTAAACGCCGAGCAAAACCTAAGCCTTAAACTACGAAACGGCCCACGCTTCCCCGGCAGGCCGCAGATACCGCCCCAGTTTCTCCAGCGCGAGGCCGAAATCCTTCCAATGGAACGGGAAGGCGCTTTATGATAGGCTGTGAATATACATAAGGAACGCAGCGTGAGCAAAGAACCGTGGGACAGCAGCTCGGAAAAAGCAGGGGAACTGAAAGCCGGGGATTTCGGAATGCCAGAGGAAGTCCGGGAAATGGCGAAAATGCCAAGAACGGCAAAAAACAGAAAAGAGGCGGTCGCAATACTCAAGCAAATCGCGGGAAAGGGCGAACTGAAAAGCAAGTCTGGACTTGCCGCCACGCTGTCCGGTAAATCGATTGACGAAATAGCAAGCGGTCAGGCAATGCAACATTCCTTTGACGCGGCGGCGCATTTATTCGGTAGAGGCGATCAACGTCGGGCTGTAGACAAAAAAACAAGCAGAGGATGTTGGACAACTGACGGCTCACCCCGAAGGGTCAAGAACGTCCCTCAAATCCATCCCCTGCTTTGGGCATCACCGCCCACTAACAGTATCCGCTCGATAAGGCAAAATGTCAAGCCTTTGGATGCGAAGGCGATAATCAGGCGGAGGCAACAGCCCCCTCTTCATGCCATACTTACACCGTTGCGCGTCCGAGAAAAATGCAAGTTAATCTATCGACACTACCACGCCGCGAGCGCCGTTATCCGCAAGGACAATCTCGTAGTTGACAGTTCCGCCTGCACTGACGAAGGGACGATTTGTACCTTCCGCGCCGCCTAAAAAGTACACCGCAAGAATGTTGTCCAAGTCATTGTCGTTCAGGGCGCGGCCGCCTGTGGGTTGCAGTACCCCAGTGGCAGTGTTTATCCAATCATTAACAACGGCACCAATGGCTACATTCCTCCTCAAATCGAGTCTGGAAATGTTTCCCGTCCAGTTGGGGCCAACTCTAATAAAGGCATTGTTGTTACCTCCGGAATGGTTAAGGGAAAGGCGGTGGATTGAGGCATCCCCTGATATTGTGAAAGGGGTTCCCTGGCTGGCAAAAGCCATAACATCGGCGGGCACTACATTAGCCCCGGTTCCACGATAATTTCCGTCGATGCTCCCTCCGGTCATGATGAAAACAGTGAAATTGTCCAGTAAAACACCGCCCGCTATATTGGTTCCGGGATTAGGGGCCGTATTCCCGAATATCCTTCCGCCGCTCATGGTAAACCTACTGCTATTGCTTACGTGTACCGCAGCGCCATTGCCATCAGCGCCTGTTGTGGCGCCGTTGCTGTGCCCGGTAATCCACGCGCCATACTCCATGTACAAATGCCCGTTGTGCCGCACCCAGACAAGGTCATTGGCGTTGTTGTCGCGCCCCACAAGGGTGATGTTGTTTCCCAGGCGCAGGGTGGCAAACGTGGCGCCGCTTCTCCCCACAACGAAAAGCCTTTGGTCGTTGTCGCTGTCGGCAAAGTGTATCTCCTGCCGCCCGCCAAGGCCGATTATGGTCAGCTCCGCGCCCTCTGCGTACAGTTCGTTCCGACCGGACTGCACATACGCGCCTATCGCCAGGGTGAATGCCCCCGCATTGGCGTTGACGTGCGCCACGGCGGCGCTTACAAGGTTTGTCCCTTCCAGGTCAAGTTCAATCGGCAACGGGGCAGTCCAGTGCGCCGCAAGCGTTATGTTTTCGGTTACGGCGTCCGTCGCAAAGTCCCACGGCGTATTGTCAGGCCTTCGCCATTCGACAAGGTACGCTGTGGGCAGCGCCCCTGCCCATAGCCCTGCGGCGGGAACCCACTCCTTTGCTGATGCGGGCGCCGTCGCTGTCGCGCCTTCCGCCACGGTCTGATCCGCAACGGCGCTTCCGCCTGCGGTGTAGAAAGTAACGGTGAATGTCGGGGTCGCGCCGCCGCCGCCGGGCGAGGCGCCGTTGTCGCAGCCCGCCGTCGAAAAGCCGATTGCCGCAAGCGCGGCGATTATTGCAAAAAACCTTGCCTTTTTCGTCATGCCATTCCTCCTGAATGTTTGCGCGAATTTCGTTCGCGCAATAGCGAAAATTTCGCCCGCGCGATAGCGCGATTTGCTGGCGCGCGGGTCGAGCCCGATCCGCGCGGCGCCGTTCAGCGCCGCCCGCGAATCGCGCCGAAGCCCTGCGCTTATCAGGGAGCCCTCTCAAACACCCAATCATCAGTGCCTGGTGTAGCACCCGGCCAAGTTAGAGTCTGGGCGCCAGCGCCAGAAGAAAGTTCCCATCTAAGGCTACGATGAACATTTGCAGAAATCTCTGCAACGTTGGGGTTATCATCGCTATTCACGAAAATCCCGGAATCTGGAGCTGCCATACCCGGGCCGCTTGCCGTCCATGTGCCGGCGGTAGCGCTGGTGGCAGTTATGATGAGAGTAACATTGCCAGCGGGTACAGTCCTTATCCATTCTCCATGAAAAGGATTGCCGAAGTCAGCGGGACCGCCGCCGTTACCGCCGCCATTGTTGCCATTTCCACCGCCGCCGCCGGGCGAGGCGCCGTTGTCGCAGCCCGCCGTCGAAAAGCCGATTGCCGCAAGCGCGGCGATTATTGCAAAAAATCTTGTCTTCTTCGTCATGCCATTCCTCCTGAATGTGCAAAAAAATGTTAGTCACCGTTGCCGGGGAAGACCTGGCTCGGTGCCCGTCATCTTGCGTTTTATGCGCTTAATTCTCTGTCAATATGCCGCGCGTATCGCCGTCAAGGACGATCTTGTGGGTGTCGGAAACGAGAGGTGGCGGTGTTGCCGTGTTACCCACTATAAAGCGCTTGGAGGCGATCCTTTCAGCATCGGCATTGGTGATGGTCTGGTTGCCGGCGGCTTGCAGTACCGCGCGGTTTAGCCAGTTAGCAAAAGTAGTTGCCAGTGGAGCGCCGGATCTCAAGTAGAGATTGGAAACGCTTCCGCTCCAGCCGCCAGAGCCAATGGTAATAGAGGCATTAGCGGTATTGCCGGAGTTGAGGACGAGGCTGTGAATATGGGCATCCCCTGACAATGTGAAATATCTGACATCGGTAAGGATAAAAACATCGGCAGCCCCCGGATGGTATCCCATCATGCGGGTGTTTCCCGTGACACTCCCGCCTTTCATATAAAAACGGCTACTTTCATCATTATTCACAAAAACACCGCCCGAAAGGTATGTATGACCGTCTGCATGGGCGGCAATGTTTCCGGTTATTGTTCCGCCCCTCATGGTGAAGGTGCCGCCCGTTCCCACGTTTACCGCGGCACCGACGCCGCCCGAAGTGCCTGAAAAGGTATTGGTATGGCCGGTTATCGTTGCGCCGGTATCCATGTACAAACGCCCGCCGTTCCATACCCTGACAAGATCATAGGCTTGTTCGCGCCCCTCAAGGGTGATGTTTTTCAACGTCAGGCGGGCATCGCTCGTCTGGCCGCTTGTTGCGTGCCCTACGGAAAAAAGCCTTCCTGTTTCGGTAAGTCTGATCACGGCGCCGCTGCCAAGTCCAACGACGGTCAGGTCTGCGTCCTCGGCGGTCAGCGCATTTGGTCCGGAGGTTACATCCCGGTCTATCGCCAGAATGAACCTCCCCGAAACCTCGTTGACGTAATTCGCGGCGGCTTCCACATCGTTTGCATCAACCGAGGCAACCCG
>Ga0209755_10002414_pt1 | contig 25778 bp, 29 predicted proteins | sample TergutCo191P1_FD_187301 | JGI IMG/M metagenome (GOLD analysis project Ga0209755, IMG submission 187301) | Cornitermes sp. P1 segment gut microbial communities from Petit-Saut dam, French Guiana - Co191P1 (SPAdes) (version 2) | ecosystem: Host-associated > Arthropoda: Insects > Digestive system...
TCCTGTAGATTATTGCAGGAACGCCTTTTGTTGTTAGGCTGTTGTGTCGTAGTATTCTATGGTTGTGTTTTTTGTTATTGGTATGTTTGGTTTGCGGGATTGTTTTATGTGTTGTTCGGTGTTGAAGATGTTTTGTTTGTTGTAGTCGGATAGGTGTTTATAATGTGGGTGTTTGGTGATGTCGTATTTTTGTGATATGAATGGTCTTACACCTCTTACTGTGCAGATACATTTATTGCCGGGCATTATGGCTAGTTCATCTTGTGTCATAAGGTGTTTTCCTAGTTTTTGGTAGTTTATGCCTTTTGATGGTGATTGTCCTCTTGTATCTGATGTGGTTTGTATGTCGATGGTTTCTTTGCCGAGCAGTTCAGATAGTTCTTTGAGGGTTGTTTTTTCTTTACCGCCGAGAAATAGTGTGGAGTCGCAGTTTCCTATTATTGTATCTGCGTTATCTTTGTATATGGATTTCAGTTGTGATTGTGCTTGCAGAATAATGGCTGCGGATATTTCCCTGCTTCTTATAGTGGCGATGAGTTTGTCGAAGTTTGGGATTTGTCCGATATTGCTGAACTCGTCTAATAGCAGTCTGACGTGTATTGGTAGTCTGCCGCCGTATACGTCATCGGCTTTGTCGCAGAGCAGGTTGAATAATTGTGTGTACATCATGGCTGCTACGAAGTTAAAAGTGCTGTCAGTGTCTGATATTATTACGAATAGTGCTGTTTTCTTGTCACCTATGGTATCAAGCCCGAGTTCGTCATATTCCATGAGGTCACGTAGTTCTTTGATGTCAAAGGGTGATAGTCTTGCTCCGCAAGATACGAGAATGGACTTTGCTGTTTTTCCTGTTACATTGTGTCAAGGGCTTTTTTATTACCATAACTCGAAAATGCGAGAAAAGCCTATGAAATAGGGTTTATTTTTTGTTTAATGGGCAATACTCTGAGCCTTATTTTTTAGATTCCACTTTACAGTGGTGTTGTCAATGATAAAACATATAGCCTACATAGATTTATGTTACGCAAAAATAATATCGCCAATCTAAATAGCAAATTCCGTTTCGTAAATATTTTTCTTGAAAATAGCCTTCCGTCATGGTATACTGGATTAAGTGTCAGAGAGGTGACGAGATGACAGCTATAAGCTATAACAAACTTTGGAAAATGCTGATAGATAAGAAAATGAACCGTAAAGACTTGCGCCACGCATCTGGTGTTAGCACGGCGGTAATCGCTAAACTCGGAAAAGGTGATAACGTCACAACGGATGTGCTGATAAAAATTTGCGATGCTTTACATTGCGACATAGCTGACATTATGGAGATTGAAAGAACAGCAATTTTAGACAGCACCGCACGTCAAGGAGGGGACGAAAAATGAAAATTGTTTCCTTATTCAGCGGTGCGGGTGGTCTTGACTTGGGGCTAATCCAAGCAGGGCATGAGGTCATATGGGCGAATGACATTGATAAAGATGCCGTTGCTACATACAGCAAGAACATCAGCAAGCATATCGTTTGCGCCGACATAAAGGACATTGAAGTATCAACCATTCCAAAAGCCGATGTAATCGTGGGAGGGTTTCCATGTCAAGGATTTTCCCAAGCCAATATGCGAAGAACGGTTGATGATGAACGCAATCAATTATATAAATTTTTTTATGGCGCAATCAAAAATAATCAACCCAAATTTTTCATAGCAGAGAATGTTCGTGGTATACTTAGCTTGGATAGTGGCAATGCGATAAAGCAAATCGTAAGCGATTTTGAAAACGCTGGATATATCGTGTCCGTCACTCTTGCAAATGTTGCTGACTTTGGAGTTCCGCAGACACGACAAAGGGTTTTTATTATTGGGCAGCGCACAGATTTGGATGGTGCTATGCTGTTTAGGTTTCCCGAAAAAACGCATGGGAAAAATGGTGTTCCCAAAGTATGGGTATCAATCAAGAACGCTCTTGACCATTACCCCAACCCCGACAAGCCGAATGAATACATGAACCATATATATTCGTCATACAAACTTGCATATCGTAATTTTACAGGGCATCGTGTCACCGACCCCGACAAACCCTCCCCAACAATTCTTGCAAGGGGAAATGGCAAAGGTGGTGTTTGTGCAATTCCGCATTACAACGGGCAACGCAGATTAACCATTAGAGAGAGTGCGGCAATACAAACATTCCCCGATGATTATGAGTTTATCGGGCAAATGAACTCTTGTTATCGCCAAATTGGAAATGCTGTGCCTGTTAAATTTGCAAAATTCCTCGGAGATGAATTGCTAAGAGTGGAGCGTGATATATTATGAAAGTAGTATCACTATTCAGCGGAGCGGGAGGGCTTGACCTTGGTTTCAAAATGGCAGGACATGAAATTATATGGGCTAACGACCTCTATGGCGATGCGGTGGAAACATACAAAGCTAATTTAGGAAATCACATTGTCTGCAAAGATATTTTTTCTATTGATGTGAATGAAGTACCCGAATGCGATATTGTAATCGGGGGTTTTCCGTGTCAAGGATTTTCTGTTGCTAATACAAAACGCAATATCAATGACGAACGCAATCAACTATATAAAGAACTTATGCGGATTATCAATGCCAAACAACCTAAATATTTCCTTGCCGAAAACGTAAAAGGCATTTTCAGCCTTGCGAAAGGTGAGGTTTTGAAAATGATACTTGCTGACTTTGAAAGCATGGGCTACAAAGTGCAAGCAAGAGTGCTTAATGCGGCAGACTTCGGAGTTCCACAACTTCGACAAAGGGTGTTTTTCATCGGTATTCGTAATGATATAAATTTCTCATTTGAGTATCCGAATCCAACAAATAATGCTAACGGCTCTGACGGCTTAAAAAAATGGGTTAGTGTCGGCGAAGCATTATCCGAATTACCCGACCCCGACAAGCCTAATACTGTTCCAAACCATGATTATTCCAAGTATAAACTGCGTTTTAATGGTTATATCGGGCATAGAGCGATTGACCCATTAAAGCCTGCTCCGACTGTTACGGCTCGTGGTGATGACAAAGGTGGAGTTGTTGTTCTTCATCATCCAAGTAACCAGCGGCGTATGTCATGCCGTGAACTTGCAACCGTTCAAAGTTTCCCGACTGATTTTACATTTATGGGTAATCGTTCATCCGTATATAGACAAATCGGCAATGCCGTTCCGCCGTTGCTGGCTTATGCGGTAGCAAAACAATTCAATGTTGCGATTGGAGAGTAAAAATATATGCTGGCTCAAAACTTCATTCCGAAAAAGCCGTTCCCCGACTTCAAATGGAAGTGGGCAAGTCTACAATGTACGGAGGGATTAAACGACCCTGTTGTATTGCTCGGCGTTCTTTTTCGTATGAGAAAATTAGAGTCGCGTGGCGTGAAATATAGCTCGGAAGAATTTGCAAAGGAATTGCGTGAGTTGTCAAACGACATTAAAGATTCTGTTGGAGTTGACCTTGAGCGCAGGGTAGGCGAACGAAATTTAATCCGCAATTCGGGGCAATACTGGAGGGCTGTCGGGTTGTTGGCTGATGGCGACCGTTCGGGGGAAATCCGTTTGACTGATTTTGGACGGCGTGTAGCAGACCATGATGTTTCTCAAACTGAATTTGCCGCAATTACAATCCAAACATTCAAATTGCCAAACAGACAAATCCAAAGTGCTGATGAATGTAAACTGTGGATTGACAACGGACTTCTAATTTATCCGTTGCGCTTGTTGTTGACAATTCTTCGTGAATTAGACGACAAAGGACAAGGGTACATTACAACGGAGGAACTTGTACGGATAATTATTCCCCTTTCAGGGTGCAAAGCAGAAATTGTTGATTATGTGAATTTCATCATATGGTTTAGGGCTGGAGATATAACGCTTATCGGTTGGCCTAATTGTATTCCTCGTGATAATGATTTCCGCATAGCGAGAGAGTATTTGCTGTTTTTGTCCCACTACGGTTATATAAATCGCAGAGAACAAAACACTCGAATGGACGAGCAGTATGCGTATAACTACGAGCTTGATTCTGAAATAGCTGCTATTCTCGCAGAACAACCAAAGGACGAATCGTTACAACAAGCTGTTGACCGCATTCGCATTGTTGATGTTATTTCTGACATAGAAAGAAAACGTGTCGAAAGTTCTCGCAGGAGCAGACCCAATCAAGCACGTTTTCGTAAAGAGGTTCTTGCAGCGTATGAGCGTTGCGTTATCACAAATGTTATGATGCCCGAAGTGCTTGAAGCTGCTCATATCAAGCCATATAAATACAACGGAGAGGATACCGTGGCAAATGGATTCCCCATGCGCATGGATATTCATTTGCTGTTTGATGCAGGGCATTTACGGATTTCAGTTGAGGGGGAAATTCAGCTATCAACCCGTGCAAGAATGGATTATGGGGCAACTGTGCCACCACGAATTTACTTGCCCGATTTCACAAACCGAGAATTTTTACGGTGGCGGTGGGAGAACTATAACGGATTATAAAATGCACATATTTAAGGTAGGTGGCAAAATGAAATATGAAAAATACATCATTAAAAATTATCGTGCAATTAGAGGGCCGCTGGTAATCAATTTGTCGGCAAGGCTCGTGCCGCTTGTTGGTGTGAATGAGTGTGGCAAAACGACAATATTGCAAGCGATATTTTGTTTTGACCACAATAATGACCAAGAAAACGAGGGTAGGCATTTATCTAGTCTTGATAATCTTTATGAAACTACAAGCATGGGCGTTCCTACTGTCAGCGCAATCATAAGTTGCAAAAGAACAAATATAACAGGAGTGGTTGATGCACAAATTACTGCACTTAATAAAAAACTTACGGAAACGCCACAAAACACAACCGCCCCTGCCGTTTCTGCCCCTGCTCTTAATGTGGAGCAACAACAGCAGTATAATGAACGCATTAACCGTTTGGAAAATCTAAAAAAAGCAATAACCGAATTAGAAGCGGTGGAGCTTACTCGTAACTTAAAAACTAAAAAATATTCATGTGGTTTATTTTCATCACTCAAAGAGATTGATAATAACGCTTTGTGTGAAAATTTAATTTCCAAGATGCCGTATACTCTTTACAATGATGATTTTAATGATAGACCTGTTGATAAGATAAATCTTTCAACAAAAAATGATGATTGGTATGATATTTACAATCGTGTTTTTGTTGCAACCAACGCAGGCTACTCACTCGAAAAACTCACTATAGAAAGCGAATTGCGCAGAGAGTCTATAATTAAAGATGTTGAATCATATTTGGGAAATGTTTTAACGAAAGCATGGACTAAATTTACTCCCGAAAGAAAAAAGATAGCTATTGAACTTAAATACAAAGAATCAACGACCACGGTTGTTGGAAAAGAACCTACAGCATTAAATGAGCTATATGTCCGTGTAGTTGAAACGCAAAGCGGTAAGACAGGACGGTTCTTTTCAATTACAGATAGGAGTAAGGGGTTTATTTGGTATTATAATTTCATTATGAAAATAATGTTTAACCCCAAGCAGTCGGGAACTCCAAAGGAAACGATTTTTCTATTGGACGAACCCGGCTCATATTTGCATGAAGTAGCACAGTCGGCGTTATGCGAAAAATTATCAAGCATTTCAAAAAAAGAGGGTATCGTAATTTACTGTACCCATTCTCCGCAATTGCTGAATCCGAGATTTGTGTCCTTAAACGCTACCTTAATAATTGATAAGACAAAAAAGCAGCTAATAACAGCTACACCAATATCTTCAAAAAATTTGCTCCACTCACGAAAAAACACTGCTATGCAACCAATTTATGATGCTCTAATGATACCCGAATACGAACAAATCCATGCAAACGAAAAAATGCTCTGCGTTGAGGGGATTTATGATAAATACTGCATAGAGTGTTTTTGTGATTTGTCGTCGGATATTCGGTTATTTCCAAGCGTTAATGCAGAATCCATTGTCCTTAATATTCAATATTTTGTTGCATACAGGAAAGAATATTTAGCACTTTGGGACAATGATGATGAGGGTCGAAAATGCTACGATAAAGCAAAAAATAGCTACGGAGATGTTGAGGCTTCTCGTTTTTCGGTACTCCCTAATGTTACCCAGAGAAAAGACACTAAAATGGAAAACATGATAGCAAAAGCGGATTATCAATATTTGTCAAATAGTTTGGGTTTGAACGGAAGTATAAAATACAAGACGATTATGCACACCTTGTATTTTATGGACTATGCAGAGCGGAAAAAGATTGTAGACGGTGTTTCCAATGAAACCAAAAATAATTTTGTTCAGCTCAATGTACTTATAAATCAAAAACTCCTACCCAACAGCTAATCGCACGTTGTTATGATTATTTTTCAAAGATATAAACAGTAGCGTAATGCCTTAATAAAACAGGCATTGCGCTACTGCCGAGTTACAATTCTGCTTGTTGTGAACGCTGTTTTTGCCGTTGCGGTGCTTTGGGTTTGTGTTCGTTATTGACGGCGTACAGATTGCGGTGAACGGCAGTAAATCGGGTATGCTCTGCCTTTGCCGTCCTGTAATATTTTGCGTTTACGGCATTGGCATTTTTGCCTTTGGTGATTTCCTCGTCTATCTCTTTTATGGTAGGCAAGGGGCGTTTATAATCTTTCAAATCACGCAAGGCGTTTTCATGGGTGCGGATTTCATCCTCATGCTTTTCGTAAAATTTATCTGCTGTACGCTTGGCAAAAAACTTCGTGGATTTTTGGAGTGCCTTGTACTCGTTGTAAACTTTGCGTGTGCGGTTTAAGTCGGTTATGTCCTTTCGCAAATACCCCCATGCCGCTATCCGTTTTTCGTTGGCTTTCATGGCGTTGTCGATTGTTTCGTGGGCGATACGGCTCTCGGTCATTAAATCTACAAAGTGTTGGTAGCCGCCGCTTTCTTGCATGAGGTTGTAAATTTCGGCGGTTTCGGCTCTGCGGATTATGCTTTCCCATAAAGCTATGCCCTCTAATGGCGGCGGTGGTTTTGGTGCTTGCTTGGGTGGTGGGGTTGGTTTCTGTGGTTGTGGTTTTTGCTGTGGCGGTAGTGCTTGGGTCGGCTGTTGAATTTCAGTTTTTTGCGGTTTTGCCTGTTGCGGTGGTTTGGATTTTTCAATGCGGGATTTTATTTCTTCCTCGGTGTACTCTGCTCCCAAACGCTTCGCCCTCGTAAACCGTTCTTGGTCGGGTGCTTTGAAAGAAATATGCTTGCCCCGCTTGATGGTGTAGCCCTGTTCCCCCATGGGTTTTGTGATATTGATATGTCTTGGAAGTTGTGGGGGTGATTGTTGTTTTTTGCTTGTTGTACTGTTCCTGTAAAGTTTATGATTATTTTTATGCCTTGGAATCTTGTTGTGTAGTAGTTTAGGGCAAAGTTCGGTGTGCCGTCCTCATTTTGTTGGATTGGTAAGAATAGTCCGAGTTTGTAGAGTTTTTCTGTTGCTTCTGTTTGGTCTTGCGGGATTTCGTCTGCTGTCATTTTTCTGTGGGGTTCGGTCTGGTTATTTGCTGTTGCGTAGCCGTTTGCTAGGGTTAGAATCGGGATTATTACTATTAGCGTTATGAGTGTTTTGATGATTTTTTTCATTGGTGGGTTCCTCCTTTTGTTAGTGTTATGTCGGGTATTACTTCGTTGCCGTATGCATCCCAGCCTGTGGTTTTTTCTCTGCGTAGATTATGCAGTGTTTGTAACCAAGATGTTAAGGCAGGGTGTGTCTGGCGGTGGGTTGGGGGCTTTTTTCTGCCTTAACATCTCGCTTGATTGTACTGCGGGTGTGTTGTCAAGGTCGGTGGTATTTTTTCTTTTCATTTGGGTTGTTCAGGCTGGGTGGTTACGGCAAGAAAAAATCTCCACACTTCCCCTGACAAGGTGGGTGCTGTGTGAGTTGGTGGGTTTTGAATTTTTTGGTTTTTGTTGCGCTTGTCTGTTTTTTTGAGTTAGTGGTTTTGGTTAGTTGTCTAGTTCTAGGAGTGTTTCGTAGAGGACATCAAGGATTATATCCAGTTGGTTGCTGACTTTTTTGTTTTGTGTGACGGTGGTTTTGTTTTTGCTGTTCCTGGTGGTTTTGGGTCTTTTTTGGGGCATTTTATGGATTGTGAACTCTGTGGGTTTTAGTTGTCCTGTTTTGGTTCTTGGTTGGTGGCGGGTTAGGTAGCCTGTGTTTTCGAGTTCTTTTGTTGCGGAGCGGATAGATTTTATTCCGTCTTGGCTTAGGTGTTTTAGTGCTTCTATTGTGAAGTGTTGATTTTCGGGGATTGCGAACAATTGAGTTAGGAGTCCTTTTGCTTTTAGTGTCAGTTTTTCGTCTGTCAGATAGTATTTTTCTGCGGAGGGGTTATTGTTTTTCTCTATTATGATTTTTGACATTTTTGGTTCTCCTTTTGGTTTTGGGCATGAAAAAAGCCGGAGGTTTTTGATAAACTTCCGGCTTTTTGTGGGTTGGGTTTTATATTTTGTTTTTGTACTTTTGGTTGCGAAAAACACTCTCACGGCTAAAATGCAAATACCGCACAATTTTGTGCGGTATTTGATAACTTATGTGAAACACTGGTATTGCAACCGTTTGTGTTGTTTTTGTGGCATATGACAACTCTGGTTTTTGAGAGTTGTCATATGGTGTCATTTGGTGCGCGAGAAGGGACTTGAACCCATACGCTCAACGAACACATGGCCCTCAACCATGCCTGTCTACCAATTCCAGCACTCGCGCATATTTTTTGTTGTGGAAACATTATAGTAATTCAGAGAGCAATTGTCAATAACAAAAAATTATTTTGACATTTGCCTATTTTGACAATCCTACAAAAATTATTATTGACCCGTTTGCATTATAGCTGCAAGTCAGATGTTATCTGACCTTCCACAGACTCTGCCATTTCTCCGAAATGCTTTAACTTTGGGAAGCCCCATTGTCTTAGGACTTCAAAAGTACCTATTGCCACGGCATTTGATAGGTTTAGGCTGCGGGCGCCGGCCAGAATCGGGAAGCGGACACATTGACTTGGGTTTTTATACAATAAGGCCTCGTCTATGCCCTCTATCTCGCTTCCAAAAAAAATAAATGAGCCGTCTTCATACTCCGGCTCTGTGTAGAGCTTTGCCGCATTTGTCTCAAAGTAGTAGAAGTTGTAAGCTGACGTGTCGGGCATACTGTTTACAGATGTCAGCTTTCCGCCTGAGACATTTGTGAAAAACTCATGGATGTCTTTGTGATATGTGATGTCCAAAAAATGCCAGTAATCCAGCCCCGCTCTTTTTAGCTTTTTATCATCTATTTCAAAACCCATAGGACCCACCAGATGAAGCCTTGCTCCGGTGACGGCGCACGTCCGTGCGACATTTCCCGAGTTTTGCGGAATCTGCGGCTTGAGCATAACTATATTAAGAGTCAATTTGAAATCACTCCGCTCACTGTGAGTTCTTTCGGGCTAAGATGCCGCAGCATTACCGAAAGGTGAATCAGGCTTGCTGCGATAATTGCCGCAAAAATCAGCTTTTGCCCTATGTGAATATCATCGGCAAGTGTTACTGCACTGAAATAAATCGAGGCATAATACGATGCAATCGCCTTTCCCGGTGCAGACTTATTGTATATGAACCCTGACGTGAAATAGAACGCAAGAGCAGCCGTTGCAATAGCAAAAATCCGGTATACATAGCTGATGAGCACCGGGTTTGTTGCATTTTCTATGTATGAGATAATGAGCCAAAAGCATAAGAAAACCGTAGGCACCAGGCTAAGAGCATATGATGCCTTACGTCTGCAATCTTGAAACATCTCTATAGCAAAAACTGATACACAAATTGCCGCAAGCCCTGATAAGATTAAGAAGTACATATACGACAACGACAGCTCACCTGCCAGTCTTAAGCTATCAAAGATTAAATATGTCCCGACAAGCCAAACAATCCCGATGAGGACAAACAATATCGGGTAAAATATCGGGTCTGCGCCGAACGTATTTTCAAATCCTGTAGGCGGTTTGCGTTTGGCTGCAATATACGCAGAAAATACGCCGATTGCAAGTAAATTTGCTAATGTGAACGCAATCAGTACGGCAGTTGTAAGAGCACCGCGACCCGGCAAACCTGTAATAGGATCGAAAACATTTGCAAGTTCGCGGCTCCTGAGCAAAAAACCGCCCAGTCCTGCCAAAATAGCATAGAGCGGCACTAAAACTGCAAGTATTTTCATAAACATATGATTCCAATCGTCTTTAGTAATTATCCTAAGTATAGCAGATAATTGGCTGTTTGCATAGTATTTTGAAAACTTTAGCTCTCATAATCAAACTCTAGGTTATATATGCTCAGGGTGTCGCCGTCCCTTATCCCCATTTCTTGCAAGCGTTTGTATACACCTGCATTGTGCAGAACCCTGTTGAAGAACATTCTCGACTCATAATCTTCAAAATTCACATTTTGCATGAGCCGCTCAATCCATTCACCCTCAATAGACCATACATCGTCAAAGTTCTCTATAACAAGTTCCTCCGGGCTGCCCTTCATTTTCTGTTTGGGAACATAGTCCGGCTCAAAACGCTTTATCGGAGGGAGTTTTGAAAGCTCCGCAGCCGCCGCATTTGCGAGTTCTGTGACACCTTTTGTGGTAGCGGCAGAGATTTTAAACAGCTTATGCCCTTGTTTAGTCACATATTCGCAAAACCTTTCAAGAAGCTCTTCATCATAAGCAATATCACACTTGTTTGCAGCCACCAACTGCTGTCTCGCAGCAACTTCTGGGTTATACTTGCTGAGTTCTGAGTTTATCGTTTCAAAGTCTGCAATCGGGTCTCGGCCCTCAGACCCTGAAACATCAACCACATGGATAAAAAGGCGGCATCTGTCAATGTGCCTTAAAAAATCATGTCCAAGCCCTGCACCGTCCGAAGCACCTTCTATAATGCCCGGAATATCAGCAAGCACAAAAGAACTGTCCTCACCCACATAAACTACGCCAAGATTAGGAAACAGCGTTGTAAAATGATAATCAGCTATTTTAGGGGTCGCCTTAGAGACCACAGAGAGCAGGGTAGATTTGCCAACATTCGGAAAACCAATCAAGCCCACGTCTGCAAGTAGCTTGAGCTCAAGTATAATACTAAGCTCCTCTCCCAGGAGACCTGCTTTGGAAAACCTGGGGGCTTGGCGCGTAGGAGTGGCAAAGTGGGTATTTCCCCAACCGCCATTACCTCCACGCGCCAACTTAAATGACTGTGTGCCTGACATATCAACAATAATCGCGCCACTCTCTTTATCACGTATGACAGTCCCGTCAGGAACTCGAATGGTCAGGTCTTTTCCGTCCTTGCCGGATTTGTTCTTGCCGCTGCCGTCAACACCGTTAGGTGCAACATATTTTTTCTTGTACCGAAAGTCCATGAGTGTGGACATATTCGTGTCAACGCTCAGTATGATGTTCCCGCCGCGACCTCCGTCGCCACCGTCGGGACCACCCGCTGATATGTACTTTTCGCGGTGAAACGATACCGCTCCGTTGCCGCCGTTGCCGGCTTTAACCGATATCTCCGCTTTATCCACGAACATTCCTTGAACCTCTGCTTTTATTACTTATATTTGCCCGTAGCCAGTAGATCTTCGATGTACACAAGCACCTTTGTCTGACCTTCGAGATTTAGCAGACAAATCTTGTCTATTAACTCCTCTTTGTCCTCGTTATCTCTCAGAAGAGTCTTTTCTTTCTCGTATGGAACGTTTGCTTCCTCAACCTGTTCGCCAACTGCTGCACTTTTTCTTTTCTCGCCGTAAGCAAGAAAACTGACTGTGGTTCCCAGTGCTTTAGCAATTTTTAGTGCCGCAGCAATTGACGGCATCCGTTGCCCTGTACAATAGTGGGACACCATCGACGATGCAAGTCCTGTCAATCGGCATAAGTCGGCTTGCGATATACCTCTCTCCTCCATAGCTTTCGTAAGCCTTTTGTCAAAATCCACGATATCGTTTGTCATTTTAGATTCTCTCTCCCTTTTTATTTTTAATAAGTTTCCCCTCAAGTCTTGTGCAAGGGGAGAAATAAATCTCCTCATGTTTTGAACATTTCAAAACTATTTTCCTTACATCTACTTGCACATAATAATAGTATAGTTTGCAGAAAAGTGCAATGGTATATTTAAGACAAATTTATATGATTTATATTCTTATGCGTGATAACTTAGAGAACTATGTGATTTATGTCGTTCACATCGTCTATTTCACCCACAACACCCACGAGTAAATATAAGTCAGTAATGGGTTCTTGCAAAATTTCTTTGAGCAATGTGACCTTTTCTATTTCCCCCGCACTGCGAACGTGCATTCTGGGCCCCGTACATTCGTGCTTTTCGCCATCTATTAATATATGTTTTTCATCTGAATATGATATGTCAACATCGTCATCAATAAAATCATTAACTTGTTTTTCAAGTAATTCAAGATCAATATCGGGCTTTTGTATAAAAGTCAGAATAAACCCTCTGCGCACTTCCGCATGGTCATATAAATGTGGGTCAATCCCCTGTTTTGCGAGGAAAAATTCACATAAATCCTCTGCTGTGTGAACCCGCAGTCTTGCGTTAACGGATTTGAATACGATGTCACAAATTTCCTGCGGCTTCGGTCCAAAGAGAGTCGGGCGCGTTATAATTACTTCCTCGCCTATACCTATGAGCATATGCGCATTTCTTCCCAGATGCGGATAAATCAGGTCAAAATGCTCCACTATTACGCGCTTGCCTTTGTTTACGGCGTATAGTATGGCATCTGCAAGTTCGTGCATCTGCATAAATGCTGATTCAAATCTTATATCAATGTGGTAAGTGTGAGCTGTGTAAAAACCTGTCTCGTCAACGCTAAACAGCGGCAACGGCCGGACATTCACGCCCTCATCATCATTTGTGAGTTCAAGTCCCGGAAACATGCCTTTAATAATCATGCTTTTGCCGCTGCCCGCAACACCGATAAGCCCGATTAGCTTGTCAAACGGACTCAAATAAAGCTGCGCAATCTGCATTCCGAGGTCTGCCATGCGCTCACCACCTCGCGGCGCAAAAAATATGCTGTAAAGGTGGCTTTTCTGCATTCTGGCTGAATAAGGCATTATATGTCCTCCTATTTAGTATGGTTTCTCACAAGTCGGCAGATAATGGGCAATTTGCTCCGCAAACCGCCCGTTATCTGCGTATAGGTTAGTGTATATCAAACTCTAAACCCAAGAGCGGAGCGTGTTGCTGGGCGCCGTAGACATCCGTTTCGCCGATATCACCTGAGCAAAGCGGGCGCTTGATTGTTGCCTTGATGGCTTTAGCCGGAGAAAATGCTATGATACTGATAATTTTATCCGGTGTCAAGTTATATAGTGAACAAATCAGCTTTTCGTTAATAAAACCTGAGTCCCTGACAAGCTCAAAGTCCCTGTGCGTATTGAAAATAATGTCAAATGTCAGCTCATACGGCCCTGAATTTTTACTGCGGATTACGCTGGCTATATCTGTAATTTTTGTTTTCATAATCTCTCCTTATAGCCCCTACAGTTCAATATAGTCAATCGGGAAAAACTCTGCGGGGTCGTCTACTTCCATTAGGTGATAGACACTGAAAGCATAGACCTCCCCTGCTTTAAAATCACTTGGAGAATACGGAAACGCAAGATTCCCCGCAGTGGCACGCCGTCCCTCATAGCCATAGTGCAGCATGGTCGAGCGTGCGGTAGCGCATATGGTGTTGGCAAGTTCCTGGGTGTCTGCAATTGCCTCTATAACAATCCCAAATTCGTGTGATTTCGGAGAATTTCGCAAAGGTTCAAGCGCACCCATTACTCCATCTCTGCCATAGATAATAAAGCTTAAGTCATATGCTGTGTCTCTGTCCTTAAAATTATCGGCGACTCGCGCTTTCACCCCTTTGATGATATTATCCATCTGCTCCATCATCACGGGGTCACGGGTTCCGGCTATTGACACCGTGCGATAACCGACTTTTCTCGCGCCCTCGAGTTTTAGTGTATATTTTTTACTTTTGACGTACTTGCTGCCGCTCACACGGACAATGCTATCTGACTCCTGCTCAAAATGCGCCTCGGTCAAGTCCAAGTGACCGCCGGGTCCCGGCAAAATGCTGGGGTCTGATTTTTCATATAGTGTGTGCGCCGCGACCGATACTGTGGTGCATTTTCGTGCATTGCTTAGAGGTTCAATGCGGAAGTAATCCTCGCCGACATAACCGAACATACAATCTGAACCGCTGCCCGGTGTGGCACAGATAGCCGCACATTCTAAAATTTTGCCAAGATGTGTTGCAAGTCCCATATTATACCCGTTTGCCACTGCAATCCCTGAGAAAACGGCAGGGTCATATGCACGACCTGCTAATATTACGTCAGCTCCGCCCTCATAAGCCTTGATAAATGGCTCAACGCCCATTTGTGCCACGATGCGAGTAGTTTCATTTAATAATTCTAAGTTGAGCGGTGCCGCTTCCGATGCTTTGATTTTTCCCGCATTAAACGCATTTATCACCGTTTCCTTAGAAAGCTCGGCATGAATAATTGCGAGCTTGAAGTTGAGATTATTTTCTTTTGCGATTTCTTCAATAATCTCTCTGTTCCACGCCAGATGAGGCTCACCGCCGCTGCCGCCCGCAGTTCCGATACACACGGGTATTTTTCGCTCAACACCCGCCTTTATCATAAACTCCAGGTCACGCTTTACAGCGCCTCTGTCTGTGAATGAGACTCCTGCGCCAAGATAATACGGACCGGGGTCAGTAGATCCGGCATCAACGGCTATCAAGTGAGGATTTCGCTTCATTCCTTCCTCGAAAGATTCAACAGGGAAGCCATAGCCAAGTATTGCAGTGGTCGAAAGTATTCTGAATTCTTCTCTCATTGTATTACCTCGTGCGTTTAAGTGAAAAATCGCCCACCTTTGGACACATCATTCCGAGAAACGGAGAGAGGTGCGGGGGCTTCTATTGCCTGTATTATACTGAGATTGCAAGAGTTTTGTCAACAAAAATTTTTTACACTAATCACCGCATACTTACCTATTTTATAAGTCAAGCAGAAAACATTACTCTAAGCACCCAAATTCCTAATCACTTTTTGAATGCTGAACGCCGTGTATATAACAACGCTCATCACCGCTCCGATAATAAATATCGTCGTAATTGATGCAAACGAGGCAATAAATGCGAATAGAAACTGCGCAAGCGGTATTGTTGCGGTGGCTGTTGCGTTGAAAATGCCTGAAACACGGCTGACGAAGTCATCATCTATAGATGCATAAAACGTAGTGCTGTAAACTACCATACTAACACCGTCAAATATGCCGAACACAAACATGATTCCCGTCAACAATGCCATAATCACCACGGAACTCAAAACCAAACTCGGCAGAAACGCAACGGCAATGTAAACCACGGCAATGCCGGCACCGCTTACAAGGAAAATGTGCACAGGTTTGAGAAATGACCTCACTTTTGGAGAAATCGCAGCTCCGAGACTTCTGCCTAAAGTAGATGCAATGTTGATAAATGACAAAGCAGCCGCACCTAAAAACAAATAGTCAGCGACATATATTGCCTGAAAAGACAAAATCGGTGTAATCGGTATGTTTATCGCCGCACCGAATAACGCAAGAAAGAGCACCGCTTTGTTAAACTTAAAATACTTTAATCCACCACTGAACGCAGAAAAATAGGATTTTACCGTAAGCCGCTCTCTATCCGTATTTTCTTCTGAATAAGGAATGGAAAGCACGGCTATTGCAGACAGAATAAATGCTGAAAAATCAACAATCAACGCTACCACGGGACTAATTGTTATTAGGACACCCGCTATCCCGAAGCCTATGAGTTCACTAATATTTCCAACTGATGAATCAAGGGCTATGCCCGTTGTGAACTTTTCTTTTGGCAAAATTTTCGGACGTAATGATATGCCTGCTGGAATGCGAAATGATTCAAAGGTAGAGTTTGTAAATGCAAATATCATCAGTAAAACAGGGGTCACAAGCTCTAAATGAAACATCACGAGTAATGTTAATATTACCGATGCACGCCCAAAATCGCAGATAGCCATTATTTGTTTTTTGTTCATCCGTTCAACGAGTACGGCGAAGAAAGGTTGAAAAAGTATATTCGGCAGGAAATTTATCCCTAAAACAACAGCAATCCAAACAGGGCTTCCCGTAATCAGGAACACAATCCACTGAAATGTTATAAGGCTGATAGAGTCACCGAATCTGTTTACAGTGTTGGCAATAACAAGGCGCATAAAAGCCTTTTCAGGCAGAAGTTCTTTAAACGATAATCGTTTTTTCTGTTCTTTCATCTTTTAGTGTCCTTTTTAATCACTATAATATGCACCCAGGCAATCAATTGGTATTACATGGATGCAGTCATCTCTTGTGTAAAGAGGTCCGCCGCCGGTGATAACGCATAAAAAGGATGGCTTTTCTGCGCCCTTTGAAACCAGCTTATCTTGTAATTTAAGAAGAGTAGAGACTCCGCTTTCAACTCTGTGTGCGCCCAATTTTATTTCCAGCCCTGCCCATCTATTGTCAAGCTCAATAATTGCATCAACTTCAAGACCGCTTGCATCTTGATAATGGCTTAGTTTTGCGCCGATAGCCTCAGAATAGATTTGCAAATCCCTGATGCAAAGATTTTCAAAAAGACCGCCCAAAGTGCGCGGGTCTCTCATAAGGTCATCCGGATGCGCTCGGAGCGCACTGACGGCAATAGAGGGGTCGGCAAGCATCCTTTTTGGAGTTTTTCGCAAACGGAGTTTATCTCGCAGGCTTGGGAACCACTGCGGAATCTCCTCAACAACATACAGGCGCATCAGCACGGAAAGGTACTCCGAAACAGTTTGCCTTGTTATATTGCCAAAACGTGCTTGAACATCGGCTACAATCGTGTTTAGCAGTGCAGGTGTTGCATTTGTCCGCGCAATAGCAGCGAGTAGGTGTAACACCAATTCAGCATTGCGTTTTGTATTGTCGGCATCGACTATGTCCGTCCCGGCAAGAGCTAAATTGTATTGCTGAGGAAGAATTCCGGCATCCTTTTCGCTTGTGCCTAAGTTCTCCGGCCATCCGCCGCGAGTTACTAAATCAATCAATTTGCTCTGCGAAAGCGCAGATTTGCCTGATAGTGTAGTTTCTCCGTCAAATAGAGCCATTAGACTTACAGCATTTGACGACACTCCACTTTCTTGCAGTGACATTGTGCGCATACGGATTCTTGCGATTCTTCCCGCACCGCTGTGAACAAAACTACCCTCTTTTGGTGTGACTGAACCGGTAAGCAAAAATAAGCCCTTATCTTTTGTTTTATCTGAGGCAAATCGAACTGCATCCCATATGCCGGGAACTTCCTGCCACTCATCGACAAGAAGCGGTTTCTCACTTGTCAAAATAGACGAGGGGTTTAATTTTGCAGATTCTCTGTTTGAATAATCATTTTCGGGGTCAAGAATATACACAACACTGTTTGCATGGTTTAGCGCTGTCCATGTCTTGCCGCACCACTTTGGACCCTCAACCGAAAGTGCCCCAAACAGACTCAAATAGTGAGCGATTTTGGGGTCTATCAACCTGGGTGTATATCCATGTTGTGTAAGAGCCATGAGCTTTGACCTTTCTCCACTTAACCATTTGCACGGTTTTCACTTAACCATTTGCACAGTTTTCAGTTAACCATTTGCACAATGATATCATAAAAATTTAATTAAGTAAATACTTAGTCTTGTATCGCATGGCAAATTATGATACTGTTTGCTTGAAGCAGCCAACAAAATAGTACCCCAAGCGGCACAGATTAAACAGTGGCGTAGAACTTTTATATTTTCGGAAAGATTCATAAAAATGAACGATAATAAAAATCATGAACAAGGAACTGCGGAACAAGAAAAAGCGACCGAAACAGAAACCGGCAAATCGGAAAAAAATTATTTGAATGAGGGCATGATTTTTGGTCCGGGTATTGGTCTTGTCTTGGGATTGATTGTAGGGTTGTTGTTTCTTGATGACTTCATCATGAGTATGCTTTTGGGTATGGTTTTGGGCACGGGCTTGGGCATAAGCATCGGAACAAGTATTAAGAAAAAGTAACGCACCTAATAAGTATTATCTGCAAACGGGGCTGTTGCTACTTTGGTTATAAGTATGTAAATATTGTGAAAGTGGTTAAGTCAGTCGCTCCGCACAATTTAGTCGTGCGCCGTAATATAACCTGACTTAACCTCTTGGCTACCTTTTTTGAGAGTTCTCACTAAAAATCACAAAAAAAAGAGGGTGCCAGAGACGGGCACTGGCTCCCAATAAAACCGCAAGCGGTTTTTGTCAATAAAGTAATACTAAACTATTTAATACGTATTGTCAATATAATAATTTAAAATTTTAAGTACAAAATCGTAGCTACTCATTATAGGTTCATTTTTCAAGTAATACTCGCGATTTACTAACATTCTACCTTTAAATAAACTCATGAGCTTAGAGTAAGATTTCTCACGCAAGTCTGACGGAACGATTTTTGAGTAGAGGTGCAGTAATGCCGCAAAGTCATTGATTGCAGGGTGCGAAAGACGTTTATCTAACAACTCTTTGCTAATTTTTGCGTGCTGTAACAATTCGTTTCTCAAATCATAACTCGGCGTAACAGTTCCTGAAAACGGAGGTCTAAGCCTATGAATTAGGCAATTATTATGAGCTGCTGCATTACGGATTAAAATAAGCGGATGTAAGAAGCTAACATACGAATCCTTAAACTTATTTCGCGCATAAAATAGCGAATATAAGTTGCTCAGTTGACCCAAAGACATAACTTCCACAATATTCCAAATTGCCCATTGATCTTTATATTTATTCACCAAATCACTGCAGTGCGGGGATTTTAGTTTTTCCTCAATGGAATCATGCAAAGATGGTTGCATCTTAAATAATTCCTCGACTATCTCATAACCATCCTCGTCCACCATATTAAAATCTGACAGCAATTTCACTTTCAAAAAATGCTCAAGGTCAAATGCCATTTCGAGGATTATCTTTTTCAGACAAGCATCTATTTCTGCTAAATCCACAAGATACGCAAAATCAAGATTTATATATTGCCCCTGTTTTTCAGTATCTCTATATTTATCATAGTTTTTGGCATATGCTTTAAGCCTAAAATAATATGTACGAGTATCAAGATACCGACTTGCTTCGGTTTCAGACATTACATCAAATTTAATTCCTGCTTCTTGCATATCCTTGATTTGTGCAGGGATTGAGAGTTTAGGTCGCATCGGATTCACCGCCTTGGTTTGGTCGCTCCATTATATATGGCGAATTGAAAATTTACAATACACATTTCAGTGTGAAACTGTAACCAAAATTTCGACTTCAACTTTGGTTTGCAAAAAAACCACACACGTCATTTCCGTGCGTTTCTTATCGCCAGTATACGTTGCATTTCGTTGTATACTAACATGTAGCCCTCGTCTACGCCCATGCCCGGTTTTGCGAGAATTTGGCATGGACCTGTTGCCATTGCTACGTGGACGCACACCTGAGCTGAGCGGTCGGTTTCGTTGCAGGTTCCGCCCTGATACGCACCAATGCCGCTTTCTTTGCAATAGATTACAGCCTCAGCAGTGTTGCCGATACCACCCAGGTCGGGAGTCTTAATCTGTAGCATATGCCCTGCTTTATTGTCCGCAAAATACTTAATGTCCTCCAGCGTATTACACCACTCATCGGCGACAATCTCTATGCCTATGCCGCGGTCGTCCAAAAACTTGGTGAGGTTTTGCAGTGCGTACATCTGCTTTTCCCTGTCGTCCACGTCCATAGGCCCTTCAATGCGCACTTTGAAAGGATATGCCGCACGTTCGAGCCTTGATAAATAATCCACCATCGCTGAGTAATCCGTGCCGAAAATATTCCCTATTGTACCGTATACATCGAGGTGCAAAATAGGCTTGTAATCCGCAGTAGGCTTTAGCGTAATAATGCGCTCACGGAGCCAACACAGATAGAGTTCAAGCAGTTCGCCACGCTCGCCGAGTTTTGTGCTGACGTGGTTAATCAGCCCATGCGGAAGCACTTCCGCACCCTTAATTATCGCCTTGTCCGCATTGTCGTACCGACTATCTCCGCATTGCGAAAAAATCGGGATTGGCTCTGTGCAAATGGTTGTGCCATATTCCTCAGCAATGACTTCACACATCATCTTATGCTTTGACTTCGCCACAGCGTCTAAAATGGATTGGCTTACACCATAACGAAGTGCCGTATGGATAAGTTTTCCATCTACTTCCATCGTTTCAAGATTATCTGCCATCTCACGAAACGAGGTGATTTTCTGCCCTACAAGAGTAGGCTTCACATGCTTATCTATAAACGGAATGAAGTTCTCTGCGAGAAACAGCGGGTCACGACCGCCCGTGCCGGAGTATTGCACCGCCGCACAGTCGCCCCAAGCAATCTGCCCGTCCTCCAAAATGAGCATAACCGAAATAGCCTCACCCGCCTGGCGCACCGCAGTAAACCCGTCTGTCACAGGGTCACCCCTATACGCTGAACCATCGGCAATTGCACCTTTCTTAACAGCACGTTGATCATCAAAGTAAAAACCTGTTCTGCCCGGAGCACATACAACATCAATAATTTTCATAATTTCCCAACCTTTCCATAACCTGAGTTCAAACGCCTATCGTGGTCTGCCGACTAAGTTACCCTTACCTATTGCATAAACATCATCAATTACCATCTGGAAAGAAGCCTGCCGCCTCTCGTATGCCGCTCTCTCTGCGATTTTCTCTGCATGAAAAGCCGCAAGTTCTTTGCTAAACGGCAACGCACCCAAAGCAAAAATCCTGACTGCACCATCATTATCACGAGCAGGAAGCATTTTTCCCGCATTATGCCTGCTCGGAGCAAACGGAATATCAATGACACCCGCTTCAAAAGCACGCACCGCACCTCTTGCAATATCTCCATCACCGAGCTCAAAACACTTATCCATGATACAACGCGTCTCCTCAGCAATAATCCGCTTCTCCTCGTCCACTTGCGGATTATCCAGCTTCTGGTCTGAAAGCATTGAAATAAGCTGCTTTGTACAGCGCAAACCTTGGGCATTGGCCTCCATGGTTGGAATACCCATCGCCTCGTGCGGAGTTTTGACAATTATTTTCGTTGCACCCGAAAGCGCCCCGGCAGCACTACCCCACGCAATCACGCCAAAAGCTTTCGCCTCATCAGCCGGAAAACCACCCATGAACTGATGAAGTACCGTAGTCACGCACACATCGCTGTACCCCTGCTTATTGAGATACTCTTCGGTAAGCTCTTCAAGCGTCCTTATTGCAGACACATCCTGAACAAGATTTCCGCATTGCCCATAACCGACAGTTATATTCCTTACCCCCTGCTCGGCAGCGAGAAGACTCTCGATTATAGCAACTGCATGGGAAATACACGGCGGAACAAGCGTCCCCGTGAGCGGTCCGAAAGGCTCGCGGTTAATGCTAACGCCCAACTCCTCGTAAAGACCCGTCAAACGATCTGCATACTGCCAGTCACGAATGGTTTTCTCCAAAGTGACATCTTTTGCATACGGAATATTATAAGAAATACCGCCACCCTCATAGCTGGTAAAACCCCCTGCATATGAGATTTCGGTGAGCAACCGTGCATCAGGAGTACCATGACGGATTTGCACAGGCACATCAAGACTGGCAACAATCGAGCGACAACTATCAACGCCATGATTTACCGCAGGAAAACCATTAAGCATGGACTTACTCTGCTTCACACTCTCCTCTATGCCATCCTCCGCTTCTTTATACCGATTCTGACGTGTGTAAGAATCAATGGTTGTAGGCAAAAGATCAGCCTCACCCTTATCTTGCAAATAAGTCAGAAGCTCAATATGCTCACGCACCAGCGCAACACCCGCACGCGGCTGAATAAGAGTCTGACCTTTCTTCTTAGCATCACGCAATTTTCGGGAGAATAGCTTCTTTTTAGGCAGTTGCTTGTGAAACTCCACAGCTTCGTCAAGATCAACTCTAGCCCCCGTAGGCCACTGCGAGAGAACATCTTCTCGTGATGCCATAAATTCATCCCTATCGATTTTCTTGTTTTGTAGTTCCATATTAAAATCTCCTGTATAAACGATGCTTTTGATTGTTATCTATCAGTGTAGCAAAGGATATGCCATTTGCAGAGTCTTTTGTACAAGAACTTTGCTAAATCAAGCAGATGATGTGCGGTTTGCGGAGTCTTTTTTGCGAGAACAGTGATGACGATATCGCTGGCTCGCAAAAAAGCGGAGCAAACTGCATATCATCTGCGGGAACGAGGGCGAAGCGGAGACGGGGGCGGGAGCGAGGGCGAGACGGATGCGGAGACTAACTGGTCAAATATTCCAACATCAATTTGAGTGCCGCACCGGGTGCGTGGGTACTTAAAAGCCCCATTGCAGCCAGAATGTATTCATTGTCTATCAATAAGTCCGCTTTTCGAGGACGCAACGACTCAGGAAAACTGTCACTGTAAAGAGCAAATTTTGAAAGCTCTATTTGCTTTTCCGAGTGAATAAGCGCACCACCCGTCAAAATCAGACTTTTAGTCTCCGTTAAATCCTTCCCAAATTGAACATATGTTCGCCCGGCAGCCGTGTAAACTTCCTCAATGCACCCGGCATGACGCAAAGACGCTACCTCAATCGCAAGAGCGGCAAGTGCAAAATCAAGCTGCGAATCACTATCGCTTTGCGCCAAACAAGACGGATTATGAAATAAATAATCAACTCGGGAAAAAACATCACTCTCGTCAACCCCGGACAACTCCGAAACCCTCATAGCACCCTTAGCCTCTACGATACCCGCCGCCGAATACCTCATCCCGATATCACCCTCAACCGTGCGCTTTGCCCACGGCTCCGGCAAACCCCTGAGCACCACATCAGCCCCAGACGGTACACCACTACCGGTGGAATAAACATCTGTTGTAGCCCCGCCTACATCTACCAACAAAAGACACCCAAGACCCGGGACACCCTCATAACCCCTTGAAAGCAACTCCGCCGCAGTGAGCACAGCAGAAGGAGTCGGCATCAAAACACCCTTAAGACCCTTAGCAAAAACAATTCTATCAAGAAAAATCTCACGAATCAATTGCCGCACAGGCTCTATGTTCAAAACCCCTATCGCAGGCATTACATTTTCACAAAAATATGCCACATGACCGGATAAAATCCCCCTTATATCACCTGAGCAATTCCGATTCCCGGCTACAACTATCGGAAAATTGCACTGCACCTCTGAAAGCATCTTTGCATTATGCAAAATACATTTTTTATTGCCGCCATCAGTGCCGCCCGTTAAAAGTAAGATGTCGGGTGACAGACCTATTATCTCCGATACATCATCCTCAGTCAGCTCAAAACTATACGCCCCGACAACCTTTGCCCCTGCGCCCATAGACGCCGTGGTCGCCGCTCTTGCCGTTAACTCCGGCACAAGCCCGACAGCAACCATTCTCAGACCACCGGCAGCACTCGACGCCGCTAAAGTTTTGTGAACACTTATTTTCCCGATTTGCGCCGTCAGCTCATCAAGTGCAGCATTAAACCCATCGCTGACATCTGTTTCCACAGTGGAAAACGCCGATGCCGTTCCGAGAAGAGCAGCCTCTGTGAGATTCACCGCAGTCACCTTTGTGTAGGTACTGCCATAATCGACAAGTAAAACATGCTCCATACTTAAAATTATTTCGCTAAATCTTTAGAGAGTGACTCTATCGCATCTTCCGGTGTGCTACCCGGCGGAAAAACACGGTCAAACCCCATTGCCTTGAAACGCTTTTCCACATCCTCAAAAGGCTGCTTGCCCACGACAATGTTACCGCCCACATACATCAGGATACCATCAAGCCCACTCTCTATGCACTTATCTCTCATGCCCCTGCAATCCAACTCGCCATGCCCGTACAGCGAAGAAACAATAATTGCATCTGCATCAGTCTCAACCGCCGCCGCAATAAATTCCTCTTGCGAAACCATAACGCCGAGATTTGTAACATCAAAACCTGCATCTGTAAATGCGTGAAACAATATCTTGTTTCCGACAGCATGGACATCAGCTCCTATGACACCCAGAATTAATTTCCCTTTACTCATCAACTATCCCTCACCGACAATTTTGCGCCTTTGCTCTAAATAAAGCGCCCTGCCACTTTCATATAAATTATTTCCCTCGCTGTCTATAATTACGGTCAGCGGCATCCTTGTGACATTCAGCCTCCGAATCGCCTCAGCACCTAAATCTTCGTAAGCAACAATTTCCGAACTCTCGACACACTGCGCCAATAACGCCCCTGCACCACCGAGTGCCCCAAAATAGACAGCCGTATGCTCCAAAATCGCAGCAACCACCTCAGAACTGCGGATTCCCTTGCCTATCATCGCAGTCAACCCCATTGAAATCAGCTTTGGGGTATAAACATCCATCCGCCCGCTTGTCGTCGGACCCGCCGAACCTATCACTCTCCCGGGCATTGGCGGCGTCGGACCAACGTAATAAATAACACTGTTTTGCAAGTCAAATGGCAGTTTTTCACCTTTTTGGATTGTTTCTAAAAGCCTTGCGTGAGCAGCATCGCGAGCTGTGTATATCTCTCCCGTGAGCAGCACAGGCTGTCCGCAGATTAATAATCTCGCTTCACTTCTTTTAAGCGGGGTGCTGATTTCTATTGGTGTCATTTTATGTTCTCCGTAACATGCCTTGCCACATGGCAGTTTAGGTTTACCGCTACGGGCAATCCCGCTATGTGTGTGGGCATTGCGCTTACTTTTACTGCAAGAGCCGTTGTTCGTCCGCCAAAACCCTGCGGACCTATTCCAAGCGCATTTATAGCATCAAGCAGCTCTGCTTCGAGCTTTGCATATATAGGGTCGGGATTTACATCATCCGTATCTCTCAAAAGTGATTTTTTCGCCAAAAGCGCCGCTTTGTCGAAAGTCCCGCCAACACCTACACCTACTATGATAGGCGGACATGGATTAGCACCTGCGCACTCTACAACCTGAAGCACAAAATCCTTAACGCCGTCAAGCCCGTCAGACGGCTTTAGCATGACGATTCTGCTCATATTTTCACTACCAAAACCCTTTGGAGCTACAGTGATTTTGCACACATCCCCCGGCACAATGTCAAAATATATCATAGCCGGAGTGTTATCCCCGGTGTTTTTTCGCAGCAATGGATCTCCTACAACAGAAGCGCGCAAGTATCCGTCTTTATAACCCTGCCTTACACCCTCATTAATTGCGCTTTCTAAATCACCTATCACATGAACATCTTGACCAATCTCCACAAACACACAAGCAACACCCGTATCCTGACATATCGGAACATTTTCCCGCTCGGCGATTTCATAGTTTTCCACGATAAGCTTTAAGGACTCTTTTGCCGACAGATAATCTTCCGCGTTCATGCATTCGTCTATAGACCTGCGGACATCTTGGGGCAAAACCGTATTTGCGTTTATGCACATTCTTTTCACAGCTTCCGTAATAAGCTCTGCTTTAATTTCCCGCATATATGCACCTTTCTTTTCGAGAAGCCAGAGGACAGCGTGTCCCCTACTATGTTACATCCAGCAGATAATGGGCGGTTTGCGGAGTCTTTTTTGCGAGAACTTTGCAACATCTAGCAGATGATGTGCAGTTTGCGGAGTCTTTTTTGCGAGAACAGTGATGACGATATCGCTGGCTCGCAAAAAAG
>Ga0209755_10002415_pt1 | contig 25778 bp, 20 predicted proteins | sample TergutCo191P1_FD_187301 | JGI IMG/M metagenome (GOLD analysis project Ga0209755, IMG submission 187301) | Cornitermes sp. P1 segment gut microbial communities from Petit-Saut dam, French Guiana - Co191P1 (SPAdes) (version 2) | ecosystem: Host-associated > Arthropoda: Insects > Digestive system...
GAGGGCAAGAAAAGATATACTGGATATTACCGAATATATTACGTCTGAACTGGATTCACCCGAAGCGGCACGGAAACTTTTGATTGCCTTAAACAAAGAAATGAATAGCCTTGATACAATGCCGAAAAGGTTTGCGCTTGTTTCTGATGAACGACTAGCGCAAATGGGAATACGTTCCGTGCCCGTGAAAAACTACAGTATTTTTTACACTGTAGACGAACAGGAAAAATCTGTAACCATTATCAGCGTTATGTATAGCAAGCGCGATTGGGCGAACTTGCTATAATTATGTAAGAACTATGCTTTTTTATCACCAAGCGGCATTTTCCATGTTTGGGATAGAAATTCGCTTAGTTCTTTTATTTTTTGTTTGGCGTTTTCTTTGTTTGGCGGGTTCTTTACAACTACCTTAATATTGTCCTCTTTTTGCACGGTAGACATGGCGTAATCCCTCACAAGCTCCATATGTTCTATAGATATTCGTTAGAGGTTGTACGATAGAATAATTGACTATACTTAAAATTTGTTCAATAAGTTTTATCGGATATATGCGGGGTGGCGGGTTTACTCCAACCGCCTTTTTTGTTGCAACCGGAAACCATGCCGCACTCGTCACAACGGCGGGAGCTTATGTGTTTCTTTTTTTTGCGGGAATATCTCTAAAATTTGCGAGTATGTACAGCGTGGCAGGGGTAAGCCTTTGCCGTTTTAGGATTGTAAGACAGGACAAGGTGAAATATAATAGGTGCAAAGAGTTTGCTGGTAAAAATACTCATTCAGAGAGACAAAGCACTATGCGCTACGTTAATTGTTGTAAAAATAAAGAAATATCTATGGAAGAAACAAAAAAGCCTCTTAAGGTACAAATAATGGAAAATATGCGAAAATCTTTAGAAAAATGTTGTCTTCACCCAGATACAGCGAAATGTAAAGGAAAGATTAAAAAAGCACACGCATTACAAAATAACAAAATTATTTCTTTGCTTGCAGGTAGTGACCGCCCTATATATATGCTTGACACCAAAAGACAACCATTGATTATTCCTATTGAAAATGGAGTTGTAGAAACAATTGTTGAGGTATGTAAAACGAGTGCTAACAATGCTACTGTAGAAACTTGTTTTTGTGATTATCATGATAGTGTTGCATTTTCGCTCATAGAAAGTGGCGCACCTAATTTTGATAGCACTTGTGAAAAAAATGAAGTTTGTATATGCTTACAAGGCATTTATTTTTTGAATATTATAAACAGTTGATGTATTTGAAAATATATCAAAAATGTTTTTCTAAAATTCCAAAAGCATTTACTTCAAGACCACAAGTAAGAATGCCAAAGTTTAATGAAATAACACGCGAAAGAAACGATTTGGAAGAGGTCACAGATGATGTAAGTTAATAGGAATTATCTTCAGTTGAATCGGGTTACAGATTTGGTCTTATTTCCGTACCGATAGGCACGGAAGCCCCTGCAAGGCCATTGCACCGCTCTGCCGGTGTATAGGTGATTGATTGCGGCACTTCATACCAAACCCAACAAACCCGCATTATTACAGGGTTTTGGCGCGGTAGCGTCTGACAACTGCAAGCAAAAATAAGCAGTTTTCAGTAGGAATAAAGACCAAACCAAAGGCGCGTTTCTATTAAAAACAAGGCTCTTGCGTACAAATCCGCAAAGGTTACTCAAATATAGGCAACAACACAAAGCGGCGGTGTATCTTTATGATTAGCCGCCGTTTCTGTATCTGTGTTAAATACCCCATTCCCCGCATAGAGATTCACAAAGGGAATGTTTAACAAGTAGAAAACAAGCCCCATTCTATAGATAATGAATGGGTAATTGTGAAACATTCCTTTTTCAGCAGTGGAAAAGGGAGTGTTTACCATGTGGCAAAACGGAGCGTGTTACATTCGCGTTTCCACAGATGACCAACTGGAATTCTCACCGGACGCGCAATTAAGAGCGTTAAAAGAGTACGCCAAGAAAAACAACATAATCCTATCAAAGCAATATATTTTCATTGACGAGGGCATAAGCGGCAGAAAAGCCGAAAAACGACCCGAATTTATGAGAATGATTGCAACCGCCAAAACCAAGCCAAAACCCTTTGACGTAATTTTAGTACACAAATTTGATAGGTTTGCGCGTTCGAGAGAGGACAGCGTTGTTTACAAGTCGCTGTTAAAAAGGGAGGCTGATATTCGAGTTGTTTCTATAACGGAAACCATAGAAGATGATAAATTTGCGGTTATCCTTGAGGCAATGCTTGAAGCAATGGCAGAATATTACAGCCTAAACCTTGCGGAAGAAGTAAAAAAAGGAATGACTGAAAAGGCGATAAAAGGCGGGTATCAATCAACGCCGCCGTTTGGGTATGTGTTGGTAGATAAGCAACTTGTTATCGAGCCGACCGAAGCGGGATTTATTAAATATCTGTTTTCAGAATTTGCCAATAAGCAAATGGGGCTTAGGCAGTTAGCAAAACACGCCAATGAATTAGGTTTTCGTTCCAAGCGGGGCAACCCCTTTGAAAACAGAACGGTTGAATATATTTTGCATAATCCTGTTTACATTGGTAAAGTTCGTTGGACACCAACAGGACGGACACGGCGCAACTATCATAATCCCGATAGTATCATTGCAGACGGAACACATGAGCCAATAATTGACATGGAAACATGGGAAAAGGCGCATGATGTGATGAAAACACAAAAGGAATTATACGGCAAACGGCAAAAATCAACCGCAAGCCGTAAAACGTGGTTAAAAGGTTTAGTACGTTGTGGGAATTGCGGCAATACCCTTGTATGGAGTGGCTATCAGTATTTACAGTGCAATTCATACGCAAAAGGTGCTTGCAAGGTAAGCCATGCGATACTTGCCAAAAATTTAGAGGGGTTAGTGCTAACCCAACTAAAAGAAACATTTACAAACAACCTTGAAATCTCCATTGTTCCAAATTCGCAAGATACCGCATTAAATACCGAGTATGATTTTCTTAATGAGCGGATTATTAAAATAGAAGCACGACAAAACCGCATAAGGGAAGCATACGAGGACGGCGTATATACCCTTGATGAATACAAGGAACGGCGGGAATCACTAGAGGACGAACGCAAAAAAATAAGGTCCGAATTAGACAGCATGAAAGCCAACCTAATTCATCCGAGCGGGCAAGAGCATATTATTGAAAGAATGGAAACCGTTTACAATTTTCTAACCGATACAGAAACCGACATGGATATAAAATATAAAACGGCGCATTTCCTAATCAATAAAATTGTGTTCGACAAACCGCAACAGCTTTTGGAAATTGAATATAAGTGAACCTGCGGTTCACTTCGCGGGCATTCGCCAAATGAAAAAATGCAAGCATTTTTTCGCATGGCTCATGGCCAGCGCGCAAATAAAATACACTGCTAAAGGGTTTTCAATACCTAAAGGCATAAGGTTACATACTGCGTTAGGTGCTCGATACCTAACGGTATCAGGCGGGCCTGATGGCGAGCTCGGCGCGGCATTGCGTTATCTAAGCCAGCGTTTTGTAATGGTCACCCCCCAAGCCATAGCAACTCTAAACGATGTGGGCACAGAAGAACTCGCTCACCTGGAAATGATTGGCTCTATCTGCCATCAACTAATCAACAACGCTACACCGGAGCAAATGCGAGAAGCGGGAATGGATGTTCAATATGTAAACCACGGGTTGGGCATATATCCCGAAGGGGCGGGTGGCATTCCTTGGACTGCAGCCGGCATACAATCCAAGGGAGACCCCATCACTGACTTATATGAAAACATGGCGGCAGAGCAGAAAGCCAGGAGCACCTACGAATATCTTTTGGATTTAATTGATGACCCCGACGTAGCCGACCCGATAAGATTTCTGCGTGAGCGGGAAGTTGTGCATATGCAACGCTTCGGTGAAGCATTGAACTATGTAAGGGATTATCTGGGCAGCAAGAGAATGTTCTACGGGAAGTAGGATTTTAAACAATTTTTTAAAGCAGCCGCCAGGGATATGGGAATCCATCCACCAGCGGCTGTTTTGTGTATAGACATGAACCCCGCTTTTTTCAAAAAGTGAGTGGCGGGAGGGGGCTAAGCCCCTGAACGCTTAATGGTCACTCTATGGAAATCAAGACTTCGCCGCTTTTTACTGCGGTGCCGGCTTTCACATGAACCGCGCTGACCGTACCGTCGCGGGATATGGTGAGGTCATTTTCCATTTTCATGGCCTCCAGCACCAGCAATACATCGCCGGCCTTTACAGCCTGATTCACCTTCACGTTGACGCTTGTCACCGTGCCGGGCAAGGGGCTTCTTATCGCGCTGTTGTCTCCTAGCCCTGCGGGCATCGGGAGAGCCGGAGGATTAGGGGGCACAACAGGCACGGAACGCGCCACAGTTGAAGCAACCTCTACGACGTCCACTTGAAAGACTTCTCCGTTTACCGTAACTTGATATTGTTTCATTACTGGTCTCCTAGCATTTTCTGCCGCCATGATGGCGGCAACGGTTTTCGGGCTTAGGCCGCCCGTTGATACATCACCGGTTTCCAAATTGGGCATAGCGCATCCTCCTTACTATAGCGGCACATTGCCATGCTTTTTGACGGGACGGGCTTCCTTTTTGCCAATTAACGCATTCAAAGATTTGATTAAATAAGGACGTGTCTGCTCCGGTTCAATGACCATATCCACCAAGCCGCGGGCCGCCGCACAATAAGGATTGGAAAACTTCTCTTCGTACTCGTTTATCTTTTCTTGGCGTTTTGCCTCGGGGTCTTCGGCGGCGTCAATATCCCTGCGGAAGACAATGTTGGCCGCGCCCTGCGCACCCATTACGGCGATTTGCGCCGTGGGCCAAGCAATGGTCATATCCGCCCCCAGCGACTTGGAGCACATGGCCAAGTACGCACCACCGTAAGCCTTTCGTGTAATTACCGTCAGCTTGGGAACCGACGCTTCCGAATAGGCGTAGAGCAGCTTCGCCCCGTGACGGATAATGCCGCCGTGTTCCTGTGCCACGCCGGGCAAATAGCCGGGCGTATCAACAAAGGTCAGCAGGGGAATGCCAAAGGCATCACAAAATCGTATAAAGCGGCTGGCTTTGTCAGAGCAGTCGATATCAAGGCAACCGGCCATGACCTTGGGCTGGTTGGCAATCACGCCCACACTTACGCCGTTTAGACGGATAAAGCCGGTTAATATATTTTGCGAGTAATATGCGTGTGTTTCAAAGAATACACGATGGTCGGCAATCGCGTTGATCACATCGCGCATATCATAAGCCTTGCTCGGGCTTTCCGGGACTACATCACGCAGAATTTCATCGGCTCGCTGAGCTGGGTCGGTGCAAGGGGCCAGCGGGGGAGCCTCCCTATTGTTGGACGGAATATAACTGAGCAAGGTTCTTATTTGGGCAAAGCAGTCTTTTTCGTTGCTTGCGAAAAAATGAGCATTGCCGCTGATGCTGTTATGGGCTGCCGCACCGCCCAAAGCCTCGGAGCTTACTTCCTCCCCTGTAACGGCCTGAATGACTTGGGGCCCGGTGATAAACATATGCGCCCCATTGGTCATAAACACAAAATCCGTCAAAGCGGGAGAATAAACCGCGCCGCCGGCACAGGGGCCCATAATTACAGAAATCTGCGGGATTACGCCTGAAGCCCATGTGTTTCGCTTGAAAATTTCACCAAAGCCGTTCAGCGCGTCCACACCCTCTTGGATGCGCGCGCCGCCGCTGTCATTGATGCCGATAAAGGGCGTGCCCGATTTCATGGCCAAATCCATTACTTTGCAAATTTTTGCGGCGTGCATTTCACCCAAGGAACCGCCCAGCACCGTAAAATCCTGCGCGAACAGATAAACCATACGGCCATCAATAGTGCCGTAACCACTTACAACACCGTCGCCGGGGGCTTCGGTTTTGTCCATGCCAAACTCCGTACCGCGATGGGTGACAAATTGGTCCAGCTCAACAAAGCTACCCTCGTCTGTTAATGCGGCAATACGCTCACGAGCGGTCATTTTGCCTGATTCATGCTGCTTTTCTACCCTCTTTGGGCCACCGCCCGCAAGCACCTTCGCCCGCTTGGTGGCTAATGTTTCAAGTTGCTTATTTTTTGACATGCATTTTGTTCCTTCCGCAATTCTCAATTCTCAATTCCCATATCTCCACTAGGACTGAACACTGCGTATATATGCCTCAGCCTCTTCCGCGCTGTAGCCCAACAAGTCGGTGAGCACTTCCTGCGTATGGACGCCAATTTCCGGTGCCGGGTCGTGGGATACTTCATCGGCGGCGTCTACTAAGCTCATTTTTACCGGATTGCCCGCAATTTTGAATTTGCCGGCATTCAGCTGCTCTACTTCAACCAGCATATTGCGTGCGGCAATCTGCGGGTCTTCAAAGAGCTTGTCTATCGTATTGATTGGGGCGCATGGCACATTTTTGGCCAAGAGCTTCTCCGTCCAATGGGCGGTAGTGTTCATCTTCAATTTTTGCGCGATTAAAGGGGTAAGCTCGTCAACATGCTCGGTGCGTTTGGGGTTTGTCAAAAACCGCTCGTCCTGAAGCAGCTCTCCCAATTCCAGCACTTCACAAAGGGCTTGGAACAGGCGGTCATTTCCGCAAGCGATAATTATATGGCCGTCTTGGGTTTCAAAGCCGTCAAAGGGGGTAATAACCGGATGACGAAGACCCATCGGCTGCGGAACTATACCGTTTGCGGAATATTTTGCCACCGCGTTTTCCAGCATTGCGACTTGGCTGTCAAGCATGGCCACATCGACTTTTTGCCCCTTGCCGCTGATTTCCCGTTGATAAATCGCGGAAACCGTACCAAACGCGGCAAACATCCCCGCCATAATGTCTCCGATGGAAGCACCCACCCGAACCGGTGGCTCTCCCGGTTTGCCGGTGATGCTGATAATGCCGCCCATGGCTTGCACAATCAGGTCATAGGACGCCCGGGGGGAATACGGCCCGCTGTGCCCGAAGCCGGATACCGCCACATAGATGAGCTTTGGGTTGATTTCCTTTAAGGTTTCATAACCTAAACCCATCCGCTCCATCGCGCCCGGCTTGAGGTTTTCCACCAGAACGTCTACTTCGGCAACCAAGCGTTTGAACATCTCTTTACCTTGGTCGGTTCTGGTATCGCATACGATACTTTTTTTCCCGCGGTTTAAGCTTAGAAAATAGGTGCTTACACCGTTGACATGTGGGCCAAAGGCGCGGCTGTCATCCCCTTGGGGCTTTTCCACCTTGTAAATTTCCGCACCCATATTGCCCAACATCATGGAGCAATACGGGCCAGCAAGAACGCTGGTAAAATCCAGCACCTTGATGCCCTTTAATGCTTTTTCTGACATAGCTCTCCTCCTAGCGATTCTTTAATCCCGCCAGTAGGCTTGCGATTTTGTCTTGATTGGCCGCCGGGGGTTTCCAGTCTACCTGTATGACCTCTTTGTCCTGAGCTTTTAAATCCTCGTAAAAACGCTCCAGCCCAAGATTAATTGCCGCTATATCCTGATTCAACAATTCGGAAATTTTACTCATGCTTTATTCTATGCCTCCTTCGTCGGCGTCACAAAAGGTTGGCGCAAAAATTCGCAAGCGAATTTTCACACTTTACCCCCCGCCTTTGCCGTGAGTAATTTTTGTACAAAGCGTATCGCCTGCGCATTGGAGGGCAACACAACTACGCCGTTTTCCCGCAACAGGGCCTCGCTTTTTTCCAAACCTTGTATATCGCCCTCTGTGCCGCAAGCAAAGCCGATGAATACAACTTGCCGCTTTTCCTCCGAGAGCTTCACTTGGGCTTTTTTAATCGCGCTTATGATTTCGCCCGCAATATCTTCGTGCGCGCCATACCCCAGAACAAGGTCAAATAAAATGATACCAACATTCGGGTCGGCGGCTTCTTTTAGGATTGCGTCCTGACGGCTGGTGGGGTCAATCATCGGGTGCGGCTTTCCGACTGTAAAGTCATCGTCTCCGAAGTCGATGATTGTATTCTCTTGGCTGATAAAGACGTCTTTTAACTTAAACTCAGGCTTTAGCGGAATATTGGAATAGCAGCCCATACCTTCTGCCTCCAGCATCAGCAATGCTTCATATGCCAGCGTTCCACCGGAGTACAGCCCGCGTATATAGGCTGTTTCGCCGAGTTTTTTGGCCTCGGTCTCTACGGCCTTTTCGATTTCAGAAGCAGGGGCGGTAAAGCCGGTGAAATCCGTGGGCTCTTTGCCGGTTTCCAGCATAACAGCCTTGTAAGCGGCGTCTTCCAGCGACTTACCAAAGGCAAAACCGGTATCTTTGTATTGCGTCGGGTCACTGCCCAAGAAATGGACGATGATTTTTTTCGGAACGGTACGCAGCTTTTCAAAAATTTTCGCTGCGATTTCCGCCGGGGGAGGTTTGGAGATGATGGCCAGAACCTCTGTGCTTTCGTCCTTGCCAAGCGCGTCGATTGCGTCCAGCATCATTATTCCGCCAATTTCTACTTTTAAATCCCGGCCGCCGGTACCGATTGCGTGGGAAACCCCGCCGCCGAATTTGTCAATCAAAGTTGACAGTTCCTGAATACCCGTGCCGGACGCGCCCACAATCCCTATTTTGCCTCGTCTTACTACATTGGCAAAACAGAGTGCCGTGCCACCTATCATAGCCGTGCCGCAATCCGGGCCCATGACCAGCAGACCTTTTTCGTGGGCCTTTTGCTTGAGGCGCGCTTCGTCGGCAAGGCTTACGCCGTCACTAAAGAGCATAACATGCAAGCCCTCGTCCAGAGCTTTTTCCGTTTCGGCCGCGGCATACTGGCCGGGCAGAGAGATAACGGCAATGTTCGCCTGCGGAAGATTCCTGACTGCCGACGCCAGAGTAGGCGGGCGGTAGTCGTTGCTCGCGCTGCTGCTTTTTTTCTTAAGCAGGGTTTCAAGGGTTTGCGTGGCCTCATTAAAGACCTTCTCATCTTCCGTTTTTACGGCAAGGAAGAAATCGTTTGCTTCCAGTGCCTCAACTTCGGGGGTCATCAGGCCCAGGTTTTCAGCCAGCTCCTTGTTCAAGTCCGTTGCCATACCGGCAAGGGCTTCTGTTACGCCTCCGATTTCCTTGAGCTGATTGCTAATAATCATCAGGGTAACAGAATCAAAATATGAATTTCGTTTCACATCGCAAAATATAGGCATTTCTAGCTCCTTCATTTGAAATTATGACCCAAACTTGGGGAATTGAGCTTGACTCATCTTGAGAATATCTTGGTAAACATCTATATTACGGTCTTCCATATGGTGGAAAATCATGGGCGTGCTACATCCGTAGCTAATATAGCGCAAGGGGTCTGGGTCAAGCTTTGCGTAAACGATGCATTCCGCGGCATTTCCCAGAGCCAAGTGCTGCGCGACGGGGCTGACAATCATGCTATTGCCGAAATAGTTGGTTCCACCACCGTCAGAACCAACAGCGTTGACGGCAAGCATATACACGTGATTATCATACGCACGAGCCCGTGTGGTCAAATCCCAAATATCAAAACTGCGCAAAAGCGCGGATGGTCTCAAAATAATCTCGGCCCCCTGCATTCCCAATGAACGGCTCAGCTCGGGGTAGTCGCCGTCGAAGCAAATAATTGTACCGATTTTGGCAAAGGGAGTTTCAATAATCTCAACTTTAGTCCCGGGGTCGCACCAGCCCTTTTCAGGCGGGAAAAGATGCGTCTTCCGATAACATCCCGCAATAGAGCCGTCCGGCGCGATTATGGGTGCGGCATTGTATACCTCGCCGCGTTTTTCGCCGCGTTCGTAGGTCGGAAAGCATACATACACACCAAACTTCTTACATGCCTCGGCAACCATATCCGTATATTTTCCGGGAATAGTATCCACCAAATCCCAAAGCTCCTCCCGGGAGAGCTTTGTCACAAAGCCGGTGGTAATCGTCTCCGGAAAAACAATCAACTGCGGCTTGCAAAATTCCACAGCCTTTTCAATCCATTCAATAACCTTGCGTGTGTTTTCTTCTGGCTTGTTCGGTTGTATGGCGATTTGCACGCCGGCAACGATACATTCTTTCATCCGAAAACCACTCCTATCCAACTTGATACTTTCTCAAAATTTTTTAGTAAAAATCGCGCATTCGCGCGATTCAGGGCTTGAATATAGCGATTTTCGTTGAAAACGATTAAGCCAAGGGGCGGCCGGAAATTGCGTGATAAGCAATTTCCGGCAGTTTTGCCACAATGGCCGAATCCATTTTCAACGGAATCGTCTATAGGTTGTATTTAGTCCAAAATTGCCATTGCGCGGCAGAAAGCAGCTTCTCCGTCAACAAATTTCCACGGCACACAGCTGATTGTGCAACGTTTGTTTTGTAGCTCTGGTGCGCTGATTTCGCCGCCCAAGTTTTCTACGTGGAAGCAGTTGTGCTTAAACAGTGCGTTGTGAGTAAGCTGATAATGGTCTTGCGGGAAGAGTTTATCCACGGCTTCTTCGCTGCCAAAGTGCTTCACTGCGGCTTTGCGGACTTTGTCGCATTGGGCAAAGGTGCCTTTGCCGAGGAAACGGCCGATGGGCAGATTCATCGGATGGTCAGTGGATACGCAGTCCATACCCCAAAGCTTGATTTCTTTTTTAATCAGCCAGTCACACATATCGGGGTGTGCACCGGGATGCATATGGATATAACGCTCTTCGTCAGCTTGGTCGCTTTCGCCGAATTGGTATTTATGCCAACCCGTGTGCAGAATAAGGATGTCACCTTTTTCTACTTTTACTTTGCTTTCAATCATTTCCGGGGTGTAGACGGCAAGGTCGGTCATTTCGGCGGTCAGGTCAACAATAACGCCGGGGCCGTAGACCCACTCAAGGGGAATTTTGTCAATTGTGATTCCGTTTGTTACGAAGTGACGGGGGGCATCCAAGTGGGTACCGATGTGGTTGGAAGTGGCGATGTATTGCGCATTTACGCCATGCTCCACTTTGCGTTTGAAGTATTTCACTTCAAACGGCGGGTAGTAGGGCCAAAATGACGTGTTCGCGCTCAGCCCTTGGGACAGGTCATACAGTTTTTTTGCCATTGTTAAAAGCCTCCTTTTATTTTTTGGTGCGTGTGTTATTAATGTGACTGCATATACTCGGCCGCTTTGATAAAGCAGTCCATTGGTGCCCGCACTAAACCTGCACCCACCTGCCCGATGCCGGGTTTTTTGTGAGCCATTCCGGTGTTAATACGCGGTGTGATACCAGTTTCCAGCACTTTGATTACATCAATGCCCGTAGGAGAGCCTCTGAAGTCAAGCGTGGGGATTTTAAAATATTCATGCTCAGTTTCGGTGATTTCATACATTTCCAGCGTAAAGTTTACGGAATCCTTTACTGTGCCACCAACAAATTTTACAATGGCGGGTGCAGCGGCCATTACAAAGCCCCCGATGCCGCAAGTTTCGGTAATCGTGCTGTCACCGAGGTCCGGATTTGCATCTTCTTGGGTAAAGCCGGGGAAGAAGAGGCCAATTGGTGTGTTGGCGGGTGCCACAAACCATTCGTCACCTGTTCCGCTGACACGAATACCAAAATCTGTGCCGTTGCGGCACATTGCCGTAAGAATGGTAGAGCCCTCAATCCCGGCAGCGGCATCCGCTGCGGCTTTACACATGGCCATGGTAAGATTGATTGTAAAATGCTCGGTGTTGTCGATGAACTTAAGCACTTCACTCAGGTCTTCTTTGGGGAAATCGCAAAGCGCGACATAAGGCGCAATCGCTTTGGCAAACAGAGCCGTACAGTTGCGATTGCGGTTATGGCAGTCGTCACCGGATTGAATGGACTGCACCACCATAGTGCGCCAGTCAATGGGTCCGGATAATTTCAGCGAGTCCCTCATTACGGGGTACAGCACTTTTTTCATCCAATGCAGACGCGTAATTACCGCTTCTGAATTCGCGCCGAAACGCAGGCATTTGCCCAGCCCTTCGTTCATATTGGTATACGAGAAATTGCCAAACTTCTTGTTTTCCATGATGAACACCGGCATGGAAGGCGATATAACTCCAGCCATTGGCCCTATAGCCCTATGGTGATGGTTGGGGTCAAATTTCACTTCACCGCTGGCGGCCAGTTTTTCTGCCTCTTCCTCTGTTTTCGCCCAGCCCTCGTACATGATTGCACCGGTTATGGCACCTCGCATGGGGCCGCACATTCTGTCCCAAGTGATGGGCGGGCCGGCATGTAGGAGCATTTTGTCTGTCATGCCGGGTAATGTGTCTTTTGCGATAGCGGCTCCGACGAGAAATACTTCAGACTCCTGCAAGCGTCTGACCGCTTCTTTGTTAGCTTCTGCTCTGCCCATAATCATCTCCTTCTGTAAAATTTTTACGCATATTCTTTAGCAAAAACCCCCAAGTATTACTTAGCTTGCCTCAAAGCTGCCCGTACTTTATCTGCGGACAGAGGCAAATCAAACATTTCCACTCCGGTGGCGTTTGCCAGTGCGTTTGCGATTACAGCCGTTATAGAAATTAAAGGATGCTCTCCTACCCCACGTGCCCCGTAAGGTCCGTCTAGCTGAGGCGTTTCGACGTAGGACACATCCAGATTACCCGGCATGTCCTTGAATGTGGGGATTTTATAGTCTGTTAAGTTGCGGGTGAGCGGCCTGCCCTTGTCGTCATAACGTACGACTTCGGACAGAGCGGTTCCCAGGCCTTGTAATACTCCGCCTACAACTTGACCTTTTAACATGGCTTCGTTCATTACACGGCCTACGTCCAGACAACTGGCCATTTGCAACACTTCTATGTCGCCGGTGTTCGTATCCACTTCTACTTCCACCGCGTGCGCGCCGTAAGTCCAATCTAAAGCGGTTTTCCCTTGGCCGGTTTCCGGGCAAATAAACGATAGTCCTTGTGCAATGTATTTGCCGCGGCCAATTATAGGCCCACCAATAGCATTGCCGTTTTCGTATGTGTAACCCATACAAATTTTGGAATAATGTACCCGTTGATGCGGATTCTGTTTGACGTATACGTGTTCGTCCTCAAGAGCCAAATCATGCTTGGACGCCCGCAGAGCGATAGCACCCATTTCAAGCAATTGTCTGGTCACATCATCGCAGGCAATACATACAGCCTCACCGCACAACACTGTCATACGGCTGGCTACCGTTTGCCAATCGTAGGGTGACATATCCGTATTCACACCAGGTGCCACACTGATTTTTTCGATAGGGATACGCAAACGCTCCGCCGCGATTTGCTGTAAAACGGTATAAGTGCCTTGGCCGAAGTCCACGCCGCCTACATTGATATGCACGGTGCCGTCTTCATTCATATGAATAATTGCGGATGATGCGCTTGATGTGGGCATAGCGGGAGATTTTTGCAAAACAGTCGCTGCTTTGCCGCGATATTTGCCTGTTTTTTTCATCTCGGCAAGCTGTTGAGAAGTGTAACCTTCACCAACCTTCAGCTTATCTGATACCAATTTCAGGCACTTATCCACTCTGCCGGTGTTTTCGGTAATCAACTCACCGGTGATGGTTTTTCTGCCGGGCATGAGAAGGTTTTTCAGGCGCAGTTCCACCGGACACATCCCAAGCTCTTTAGCCAGCAAATCGCGTTGGCGTTCGATGCCGTGGAAGACCTCCGGATGTCCGAAGCCGCGGTAGGCCGTTCCGAATACATGGTTAGTGTACACGGTGACGGAATCCACCTTCACGTTTTCAATATCATAGGGCCCACAACCGGTCATTGCCCCGGCGCGGCTGATGTTTACGCCGTAGTCGGCATAAGCACCGCCCACCCATAGGTATTCTGCCTCTTCCGCAATGATTTTGCCATCTTTCGTCGCGCCGGTTTTTATGCGGGAAACCATACCCTGGCGTGCGGGAAGCGTGGTGCATTCCTCCTCGCGGGTGGGAATAAATTTAACCGGCCGGCCGCCGCAACGCTTAGAAAGCATTCCTACCAAAGGCTCCATATGGATGCCCGACTTAACTCCAAAACCGCCTCCCACATAGGGTGCGATGACTTCCACTTTATTGCGTGGCAACCCAAAACCGTGGGCGAATAAATCCCGAACAGCGAAAGGCGACTGTGTACTGGAATAAATTTTAACATTATCATCTACGCCCCATTGCACAATGGAACCATGCGGCTCAAGGGGCAAATGGAACACCTGTGGCTGCTCGTATGTACGCTCAATCACCACATCAGCCCGTGCAAAAGCGGCTTCCACATCGCCACGTCGTACTTTGGTTCTGTTTGCGATATTGCGGCCCGGTTCAGGATGGAAAACACCTTTGATATAGTCGTATTCCTCGGCATTTTCGTGTATTTGGGGTGCCCCGGGCTTGATTGCTTCCTTCACGTCAAACACGATAGGCAGAACTTCATATTCCACCTCAATCAGCTTGACGGCCTGCTCGGCAATCTCTTCGGTATCCGCCGCAACGGCGGCAACCGCTTCGCCCCAGTGGCGCACCTTACCCGATGCCAAAGCCGAGCGGTCTACCATGTAAATTCCAACCAGCGTGTTTTCTTCTTGGCCCGTCAATACAGTACGCACGCCCGGCAATGCCTTGGCCTTTTCCGTATTGATGTTTACGATTTTCGCATGTGCGTGCGGACTGGTGAGTATTTTTGCATGAAGCATCCCGTTTAACTTGATATCCGACACATATTCCGCACGGCCGGTTACTTTTTGTACTCCGTCGTGGCGTTTGATGCTTTTTCCAATATAACTCATCGCACACCTCCTGCTGCTTGCTCGATGGCTGTGATAATCGGCTCGTAGCCTGTACAGCGGCACAGATTCCCTTCCATTGCATGGATGATGTCATCCCTGCTTGGCTTGGGGTTTTCGTCAAGCAATGCGCGGGCAGACATAATCATCCCCGGCGTACAAAAGCCACATTGAAGGGCGTGATTATCAATAAAGGCCTGCTGCAAGGGAGAAACCTTGCCGTCTTTGGCCTCGCCTTCAATTGTTTCCACCACCGCGCCTTCGGCTTCCATGGCCAATACCATACAGGAGTTGACGGGTTTGCCGTTATAGATTACCGTGCAAGCTCCGCACTCCCCGGCGGCACAGCCTACTTTCGCGCCGGTTAAATGCAGATATTCCCGCAAAAGGGTGAGCAAGGTGATGTTTTCCGGGCAGAATACCTTGTGGGCTTCGCCATTTACCGTAAGATTTATGGCTTTCATTTGCGCACCTCCTCAAGAGCGTCTAGCACGGCTTCCGTTAAGTAGCGGGCCATTTCCTGCCTGTGTTCCTTTGAGGCCCGCACGTCGCCGATTGGGGAGATGCCGTTCATGGCCGCATCTAAAATCTCCGCTCTGCTTTGGGTTTTTGTGTTAAAGCCGCCGATTAAAACCGGCGTGGGGCCGCAAGCTCCAAAGGCCAGCGTCAACACGCCGTCCCCTTTTAATAACCCCGATACGCCCACTTGAGCCAAATCATGCCCACGGATGCGCTTCTTTTTGCGATAAGCACTCTTGCCTTGATGTTTCGGGTAAACGGTTTTAATTACCATTTCGTCCGGTTTCAAAACATGCTTCTTAGGCCCCGTAAAGAAATCACTTAGGGAAATCTTCCGTCCTCCCTCGGGGGTTACGGTTTCCACCCAAGCATCCAGTACCAGACTGGCAGAGAGCATGTCCCCTCCCGGGGAAGCGTTGCAGATGTTGCCTGCCAGTGTGGCACGATTTCTAAGTAAACTGTTGGCAAGTTCCAGCCCAGCTTCCTTCAGTGCGTTATAAGCACCGGAAAGATGACCCGAGCACAACAGTTCGCTCACGGTCACAGCGGCACCGATTTCCAGGCCTTCATCTGTCTGTTTAATCTGAGCCAACTCGGGAATTTGCTTAATGTCCATCACGGCATCCGGGGCGAAAAGTCCTTCGCGCAGGCCAATGATTAAATCCGTGCCTCCGGCTATAATTTTGAGATTTGGGTAGCTTTTTAAAAAGCCCCTCGCGTCTTCTAAGGTCTTAGGTGACAGAAACGTATACATGCGTATCCCCTCCTGTCTGTCACATATTTATTTTAGTTATTTTAGTCCCGCCACAGGCGGGGAAAACCACACATTTCAACATTGTATCATACTTTTGCGAATTTTACAAGGAGCTTTTGCCTAATCTGGCAAGATGTCCCATTCACTCGGTGAAGGTGAAAATATAGCCTGTTTGGGTGAAAACAACCCTGCTTTTGCCTCGCGCCGTAAAAAATCTGAGAGCATATAACCCCAAGCCTAGAGCGGATTCCATTTCACTCTAGGCTTGTTTTTCGACGGGCTGAAGTATTGGCTCGTTGGGTAAAAAATACCCTTCTTATGATTCTTTTTCTTTTGCTTTCTCTGCTTCGGCGGCCAGTTCGGCGTTTTCATCGGGCAGCACGATGTTCAGGATTACACCAACGACAACAGCAATAGCGATTCCTAGACGGGCCAGTGGGACACGGGTATATCCAATGTCAATTACAATCGGAGCTGCATAACGCATACCCAAGCCGAGCACCAACATAATCGAGATTACCGCAAGGTTCTTGATTTTGCCGATGTCAACACGGGCATCAACCAAGTTCCGAATACCGACCGCTGCAATCATACCGTACAGCATGAAGGACGCGCCACCCAGCACCGCATCGGGAATCGTTCGGACGATCGCCTCCACTATCGGGGAGAATCCCAGAATAATGGCAAATACGGCAGCCAACTGAACAACCCTCGTGTTGAAGTTCCTTGTAAGGGCAACAACGCCAACGTTTTCGCCGTAGGTCGTGGATGCGGGTGCACCAATCAAGCCGGAGAAAACCGTCGCAAGGCCGTCGCCGGTAAGGGTGCGGTGCAAGCCCGGGTCTTCAAGATAGTTGTACTTGCCGCCGGAAATGGTGGTCAACGCAACCATGTCACCGATATGCTCTGCAATAGTAGCGAAAGCAAACGGAATCATCAAGATAATCGCCAGCCAGTTAAATCTAGGAGTTATGAACGGCGCAAGACCTACAACACGCGCTTCGGCTATACCGGCAAAGTTAATTACGGCACTGCCATCGGGGTTGGTCATACCGACCGCGTGCATAATCACCGCAACCAAGTAAGCACCAACCAGACCAATCAGAATCGGCATCAATCTAACCATGCCCTTACCAAAGGCGGAAGCACAAACAACAATTGCAAGCGTAATAATCGCCAAAATCCAGTTGTTGGCTGACTGGTCTATGGCGAACGGTGCAAGCATGACACCAATAAGTAAAACTGTCGGAGCGGTAATAATAGGCGGCAAATACTTCATGAATTTAACCGGGCCCATTAACTTGACCACACCGGCCAAAGCCACATATGTGAGACCTGCTATTGCAATCGCGCCGGTCGCGTATGGCAGAACCTCCGCGCGGAACGCTGCCATATCACCGGTGTATCGGTCAGCGAAAATTCCGTTCACGGGGTCTGTTACCAGCTGAATACCTGCAATAAACGCAAACGAAGAACCAAGGAAAACGGGCACTTTTCCTTTTGCCAGGATGTGGAGTAAAAGCGTACCTACACCCACACCCACCAGCGTAACCTGCACGCTCAAACCGACAATCAAAGGCATGAGGATGGTTGCGCCAAACATCGCGAACAAGTGCTGAAACCCTAAAAGCATTGTTTTTGGAACAGGCAGTTTGCTGTTATATTCAATTATCATTATAAAATTTCTCCTTTCGGGTAACACCCAAATGAATCATGCCAAACACCGTAGGCACTTATGCCCGTCGCGTCCTTGCTGTCTCTTTTGTGCCTTGCCGCCAAAGTCATTGCGGCCTCTTGCGTCTTATATAGCTGTCGCTTTTCAGGTTCGCAACATTTGCCATACATATCACCTCCACAAGCCATATTTTCATGCTTTCCACCAAGTAAAACCATGCTCAATACGCTTAAGTATGTGACGATGATAACACCATCCAATTTTGATGTCAACAAACTTTGGCGATTTGCACTATAGCCTAAAAATTGCAAAAACGAGAGGTAAATCGCAAAGAAATATAAAAGTCTTATAACTAAAAATGGAGTCGTAACATGTTTCCAAAGCCAAGCATATATTGTTGACATGCCTGACTTTGGGAGATGAGAGGCTATGCGTCAATACCGCATCCGGGGACAAAACCGGATAGAGGGCGAGCTTTGCGTGAGCGGGGCAAAGAACGCCGTTTTGCCTATTCTGGCCGCCCTTTGCCTGAACGAAAGCGAGGTCGTGATTCACAATTGCCCGCGCATTGCCGATACTTTTGTTTCGATAGAAATTCTAAGGGACATCGGCTGCAAGGTAAGCTTTGTGGGGAACACGCTGACAGTAGACGCTTCCGGAGACTTGAAACACAATATCCCCGACGACTGCGTGACAAAAATGCGCTCGTCCATCTTATTCATGGGTGCGATGCTGGCGCGAAACGGACGGGTAAACTTGGCCCTTCCCGGTGGGTGCAAGCTGGGCGCGCGGGCGATTGACATGCACATCTCGGGGCTGGAAAGCATGGGCGCGATAATCAAAGCCGAAGGCAACCGGCTTTATTGCGAAGCCCCGATGTTAAAAGGCGAGGAAATAGAAATGCATACCGTAAGTGTGGGAGCGACGGAAAATCTGATGATTGCGGCGGCAAAGGCCAAGGGAGAGACGGTTTTAAAAAACGCTGCGCAAGAACCGGAAATCGTAGACCTGGCACGGTTTCTAAACGGGCTTGGGGCGGATATCCGCGGGGCGGGAACGTCCACGATTGTGATAAACGGCGTGAAAAGGCTGTGCCCCCGCGATTCTCACAGAATCATGCCCGACCGCATCGTCGCCGGAACTTATCTTGTGGCCGCCGCCATAACCGCTGGCGAGATAAAACTGACAGGCGCGTGCCCTCGGGATATGCTTGCCGTAATATCCGGCCTCAAGAAAATGGGCTGCCGCGTCCTCACCACGGACTCCACAATAGCCTTGCAAGCCCCCGGGCGTCTGCTTGCTTTGCCGCGCCTTGTAACAGAGGCACACCCGGGCTTTCCCACGGATATGCAGGCGCAATTCGTGGCCGCGCTGAGTGTAGCCGACGGTCGAAGTACTTTGCGAGAAACCATTTTTGAAAAACGCTTCAGTCACGCCGAAGAGCTCCGGAAAATGGGTGCCGATATTGTGCTGTCCGACAACAAACAATTCTTTACGGTTTATGGCAAAAAGACCCTCTATGGCACCACCGTGGAAGCCCACGACCTGCGTTGCGGCGCGGCACTGGTCTTGGCTGCCCTTGCCGCCGAAGGTGAGACCATAGTAACCCAGGCACAGCACGTAGAACGCGGCTACGAGCACATCGAAAAAGACCTTGCGGCTCTGAGCGCGAATATCCGCGTGGAATCATCCGCCGCTTCAAGCGAACAGCCTTATCTGAGCCTTGTGGCGGGTTAGAATCACTTCGCAGAAGGGGGGCTTGTGTGGTTGCTCGCAACTCATACAAGCCCGGCACCCGAAAACGTGAGATAAGCGTTTTCGGGCGGTTTTGTTGCGACAACAGTCACGGATTGAAAACACGTTTGTTATAATATATGTTAGAAGCCAGAAAATATTGTACCCTAGCCCCTATTAATTGTGGTTTTATGGTTGACAATTTGGGGAAAGGGTTTTCAACTCAAGCATTGTATAGCAAACGTACTTTGAAACCGTGAGTGCCGAGCGGCACCCGAAAACGCGAGATAAGCGTTTTTCAGGCGGTTTTGCCGCGACAGCAGTCACGGATTGAAAAGACGTTTGCTATAAGTAATGCGATAAATTCATTGACAAAATAGAAATAGATGCTAAACTTCATTTAGTTATGACATTTTCTTAGATTTTGTCAAAATACATGTTCGTGTATACGGCGTTTTGGTCATCTTGTGACACGCCAAGATACCGCTTGGTAACGGCGTAGGAGCTGTGGTTATAGATTTCCATAAGAACCACGGGGGATATCCCGCCTGTCCATGAATGATAACCGAAGGTTTTTCGTAGCGAATGACAGCCTACCTTATGAAGAACACCAACTGCATTGGCGGCCTCGCTGATTATTCTATATGCCTGAACACGGCTGATTGCCTTGTTCGTACTTATATTAAGAATCAACGGCGCGTTGGGCCAGGCTTGCGGAAAATACGCTTCCAGTGCTTTGATAATTGTTTTATGCAGGGCAATGATTTTGCTCTTGCCCGTTTTCTTTTCGGTTATGGTGATGCTTTCCTTTACGCGGCGGCTTGCGAAGTCGTATACGTCCTCGCAGCGGATACGCAAGATGTCGCTGATTCGCAACGCCGTATGTAGTGCCACGGCTGCAAGCACCTGATTGCGAAAACTCCCCCTGCTGCGGTAATACGCCAAAAACGCTTGAACTTGAATCGGGTCGCGGATGGGTTCTGTAAGTGCCATTTTTGTCCTCCTAAGATACATTAACTGTTCCCATAGAAATGGTCTGTTTAAGATGGAACAAGGCTTGTGGGTAAAAGCTTCATAACAAAAGAAGCAATCGGATGGGCGGGGTATGATGTAGGAGCTGGGCGGGACTCTCAAGTGGACACCGTGGGGAATTCAAGCATACCCGTAAAAGAAGTGTTGCTACACAATCTGGAATTATTGTGTCATCCCCTCATTGGAAAAGTTAGGACGATACATGTAACATAATATCTATTGTGTTACATAGGCTGTGTTTATGCCCATAAAATCAAAGAGATTTGCCCCATAATATTGCCCTCTCAAGCGAAGATGAAACTTATCTTCGCTTTTTTTATGCCCATTTTTCCTGAACTGCTGGACATGTAACACAATAGATATTCTGTTACATGAAGGGCCAGATGGTTACTTGGATGCGCCAATTTCAGTGGCTACATAGTGAAGCGTGTTAATACTTGGTAAGTGTAGCGCAACTAGGGCCTGTTGCCACTACCTCAAATGCCTATCTTTTGGCCGCTTTACCGCCACTTTTCGTCGGGTTTTCCTAACGCACCTTCGGGTGCGCGTCGTCAAAACCTCCTCAATTGGCGAAAAATCGCCTCAAAATCTGGTCATTTTCGGTTAGTGGCAACAGGCCCTAAATCACAACGGCATCACATCAAAGTTAAACATATTGCTAAGGATGCATTACAGGCGAACGCCGGGCGAACTGCGCTGGCATACCCTTCACTGCCCGTAAAATTTATAAGATGGGAGGATTATGAAAACACATTTTTTGAAGGGTTTCAGAAAATCGACACTAAAATTAAATGAAGGAGTTGTAGCTTAATGAAAAAGAAATTGGCATTTTTACTGGCATTGGTTCTGACAATATCAATGCTTCCAGTAGGAGTAAGTGCCTGTAACGGATGCCACGCGGGGCCCGGTCATAAAGCCGAAGTCGTGAGCGAGCAAGCCGAGCCCTTTGTAGCAAGTCAAGGCGATTTTGCCGGTTTTGCGGCATCGTCACCCTTCGCCTCAGTTGAACTCGGCATAGATGCATTTATGGTCACGCCGGGTGCCCTTTGGGTAGGGGAGCAACAAGGAGTTATCTTACAGGATGCAGATGGATCGGCAATCTTTGAGATTACAACTGACGGCCCCGATGGCGTATACGATGTTTTCTTAAGCGTCTGGGATGGGACAGGATGGTATCACCCTATACCTACCCCCGGAGGGTTTGAGTGGCCTTCAACTTTAACAATCACCAACGGCACAGGCAATCTGGTTTTTACGATTCCGGCCAACACTTTTTATTGGGGTGACACTTGGCTATCGGTGGCATTGGTTAGCACCGACTATATCCTTACAAGTGATTTCTCTTTTGCACTAACCGTGAATCCACCGCCTATTGTTATTAATGCACTTTACCAACGATTTCAGAATGCATGGGGTCAATTCGACGACTATGGTGAGATTATTGGATTTACCCACAGATTTTTTTTCGTAGTTCAAGCCGAAAACTTTCCAGAGTGGGTTTGGGCATGGCTTGACGATGGATTGTCATTCAGCGGCTTGATAGCGGGAGATATTAGCTGGGCCAGTATTGGATGGCGGCCAAACGGCAACCTCGAGCTATTTGTTGATTTCAACGACATAGTGCCCGAGGGCGTATATCAGCTTGAGGTGACGATTGACGTATATTACTGGTATGGCTTTCCGCCGGTAATGGTTCAGTTTACGCTAACGCAAGACCAATGTGAGGATAGCATACGTCAAGAGGTTCTGTACCGGCCAAGCTGGCATGTTGGTACTCAACTTGCACCTGTAAGAGCAGGGGAATTCGGCATCGCCTCTTTCCCCGTAACCACAAGGAATGTGCCGAATGGTCAATATTCGGCGTTCTTGCATTATTGGGCTACCCAGGAAGATATCGACGCGGGCTTCCAAGGCAACTTGGGTGACTGGATTGCGCTTGAAATACCCGGCGTTGTTTTGTCAGAAGTTTTGCATATCAGTAATAATGAAGGAATCATAATGCTGGTGGTAACTCCCGACGCACAGCTCGGGGAGCATCCCTTCTGCGTTGATATGTTTGTACCGCGCCCCGGCGGCGGGGATTTTCTTCTTACCTCAGGAACGCGCTGGCTGATGATTGACAAACCCGGCGACGATGAGCAACCGGCGGCACCCACAGGCGGCGTTAGCTTCGATTATGTCAACTTCCCGCAGACAGCCAGCGTGAACTTAAACGCCAACCGCAATTTCCACATTCACGCGCAACTTACACCGGAAGGACGCGCTTCGGACTTTGCCGCAATGCATTTTACTTGGCTTAGAAATGGCCAGCCGTGGGCAAGCGAAGGCGGCGGGGGCTCTATTCCGGCCACAGATATTTTAAATCCCGGCTTCGCGGGTATTCGCTTGCAGCTTGAAGGAGGACTTACCCAAGCACAACGCGGCGGCAACTGGACATTGCAGGTATCGCTTGTCAGCAGTACCGGTGAGGTTTTATTCTCTGATACTTCCAGAGTTTCCACATTAACCGTAACCACACCCGGCCAAGGCAACCAGGGCCAAGGCCAACAAGGCGCAGGGCAAGCTCAGCAACCCGCAGCCCCGGCACCTCCGGCCGACGACGACGAGTTTAACATCGTAACCACCGACGATGCGGCGGAAATCATTCAAGAAGCACTGGACGCTCTGGAAGAGGGCGAACAGCCGGTGATTCGGTTTGAGCTGGAAGAGGGCGAAGAGGGCGTATCCATATCAGGAGAATCCCTTCAGGCATTGATTGAGTACGGCGCGTCGGTTGTAATCGAAAGTGCGGGCTTTATTATTGCTTTCAGCCCTGCGCAGCTGGCCGCCCTTGGTGCCGTCGGCGGTTCCGAATTAACATTTATTGTGACCCCGGTTGCAGGCGGAATGTTCCTTCCGATGCTAAGAATGGCCGTAGGCGCGGGCTTTGTGCTTATGCCTTTTTCCCATCTTCTTAGCCCGACGGATATAAGCACGGCTCTGTTGAATGACTTTTTTATGTCGGAATTGCTGGAGGTATCCTTGCTTATAGACGGCGAACCGGTGGAATTGGCTTATGGAGCGATGCTGTCCATGGATTTATCCGGTATTAATATGACCATGGTGCAAGAAGCAAGGCTTACGGGCATTGTTTTCTACGGCGACCCGGCGGATTCCCGCTATATTATCTTGGGCGGTACATTGGAAGACGGCTTGTTCAGCTTCCCCATTTTCTCATCGGGAGTACACGGTGTTATGACGCAACCCACTTCTGTTGAAATGCGCCTTGAAATCGGAAGCGCGGCGTATTCGCTGGACGGCATCGTCCGCGCCAGCGCGATAGGCACTCCGTTTGTTGACCCCGCAACCAGCCGCACCATGGTGCCCTTGCGTTTAATCACAGACGCTTTGGGCGCGGATGTTAGCTGGCTCAACGAAACCCGCACTGTAACAATTTCAAGAAACGGCGTTAATCTGTTCCTTTCCGTGGACGCACCGTTGTTTATCGCCGGAGAAAACATGGGCACACCTATGATAATTGACGGGCGTACCTTTGTTCCGCTCAGGTATGTCTCAGAGGTTCTTGAGGCTTACGTCCTTTGGGACGGCGGTGCAAGGGCTGTTTATGTATTTGAATAACAAATCCAACGGAAATATCTGATATCAGGTACAAAGGTTTATTCAAGGCGTCAAGAACTTTTTGAATCAAACATGGTGAGGCGGCGGCGAGCATTAGCGTAACATTCACACGCCGCCCCCCCCTCGCCAACGCGCTTGGGCCACTCTCTCCAAAACATGGGGCTTGACAAACCACGGCAACGTGATATTCTATTTGCGACAATTAAATAATGCATCCAGAGAGGTGGAGGGACCAGGGCCCTGTGAAACCCAGCAACCGATTTTTTATATCAAAAACACGGTGCTAATTCCCCCGGTTTGTTTGCAAAAAACCGGAAGATGTGGAGAAAAACAAAAAGCCCTGAAAGGGGCTTATTTTATTAGGAGGAATTAAAATGCATTTATTTACATCGGAGTCGGTAACAGAAGGGCATCCCGACAAAATGTGCGACCAAATTTCGGACGCGGTGCTTGATACGATTTTGGCGCAAGACCCAACGGCGCGTGTGGCCTGTGAAGTAACCACCACCACGGGCATGGTGCTTGTGGCCGGGGAAATCACAACGAAGTGCTATGCCGACATCGAGAAAATCGCGAGGGACACCATTCGGGAAATCGGCTATACCGGGGGCGACATGGGCTTTGACGCGGACGCCTGCGCGGTGCTTGTGACACTTTCCGGGCAGTCGCCTGACATTGCCATGGGCGTGGATGTGTCACTGGAAAGCCGGGAAGAGGGCAAATCTGCGGATACGGGCGCGGGGGACCAAGGCATGATGTTCGGTTATGCCTGCGACGAGACGGCGGAGCTTATGCCCTTGCCCATTTCTTTATCCCACGCGCTGACCCGCAAACTGGCGGAAGTGCGCAAGAATCGCACACTTCCCTATCTTCGTCCGGACGGTAAGGCTCAAGTAACCGTTGAATACGACGAGAATAAAAAGCCCGTGGGTGTAAAAGCCGTTGTCGTCTCTACTCAACACAGCGAAGACGCCACCAACGAGCAACTCCGTGCCGATATCATGAATTATGTAATCAAAGCGGTAATTCCGGCAAATCTTCTTAGCGCGGACACGAAATACTATATTAATCCTACCGGGCGTTTTGTAATCGGCGGTCCTGTGGGCGATGCAGGCCTTACCGGACGCAAAATTATTGTGGACACCTATGGCGGATACGCCCCCCATGGCGGCGGCGCGTTCTCTGGCAAAGACCCCACCAAGGTTGACCGCTCTGCCGCTTATATGACGCGCTATATTGCCAAAAATATCGTGGCCGCAGGGCTTGCCAGCCGCTGCACAATCGAAGTGGCTTACGCTATCGGTGTTGCCCAGCCCGTTTCCATTTTTGTGGACACCCAGGGCACGGGCAAAGTCCCCGATACAAAACTTTCCGAGCTGGTGAATAAACATTTCGACCTGCGCCCCGCAGCTATTATCAATCACTTTAAGCTACAACGTCCCATTTACAAGCAAACCGCCGCTTACGGCCATTTCGGCCGCACCGATTTAGACCTTCCGTGGGAAAAAACCGACATGGCGGAAACCCTTAAAAAAGCGGCGGGCTGCTAATTTTCGGAGAGGCCCCAACCGTGTTAGCAAAGGGGCAGCGCGGGGAGTGGACGTGCTAACGCTTGTCATGCGATGATTGAGCCAGCTTGGGAAGTGCCTGTGCAGGTCTTGCTTTGCAGCAAGCCCAGCGATGGCACTATCCCGCGCTCGT
>Ga0209755_10002416_pt1 | contig 25762 bp, 21 predicted proteins | sample TergutCo191P1_FD_187301 | JGI IMG/M metagenome (GOLD analysis project Ga0209755, IMG submission 187301) | Cornitermes sp. P1 segment gut microbial communities from Petit-Saut dam, French Guiana - Co191P1 (SPAdes) (version 2) | ecosystem: Host-associated > Arthropoda: Insects > Digestive system...
CCCGCCCTTTGCCTCCCTCGTGGAGGGAGGGGAACCGCTTGCGGTGGAGGGAGTTAGGAAAAACACTCCCTCAGTCAGCTACGCTGACAGCTCCCTCTCGGAGGGAGCCTTGGTGTACCCGTAGGGGCGACCGCCCTCGGTCGTCCGCTGAATGATACCCCCCGCACATTTCTGTAAATCCCCTGACCCGGGCGGGAGGGGTGATTGCTCCTGCTACTCCTCTTCCACCTCACTAATCGCGCCCAGTTTTGACAGCGGGTTCTGCTCCATTGCACTTTGCATTTGGGCATTGCTCACATGAGTGTATATCTGCGTGGTGTTCAGCTGTTCGTGTCCAAGGATTTCTTTCAGCACTCGCACATCCACATTTCCTGTTTGATACATGAGAGTAGCGGCGGTGTGGCGAAGTTTGTGGGTGGATAGCTTTTTATGCCCCAGCCCCGCCGCATCAAGGTATTTGTACACCATCCATTGCACGGTTTTGTTGCTTATTCGCCGTCCGCGACTTGAAAGAAACAGGGCATCGCGGTCGTGAATTGTCCTCATCTGTCCACGGATTTTGATATGCTCCACAAGGGCAGCCTGGCAAGCAGAATTAAGGTACACCAGCCGCTCTTTACTCCCTTTGCCAATCACCCGCAATTGGTCAAGCCCCGGGGGCAAGTCGGACAAGTTTATCCCAACAAGCTCCGCAAGGCGCATTCCGCAATTGAGAAACAGGGTGATAATGGCGTAATCCCGCACTCGTGTCTTGGATTCGGCGTCGTTTGTGACAGCTTCAAGCAGTGCCATGCTTTCGTCAAGGGTTAGGTGTTTTGGCAGACTGTGCTTCACCGTTGGTACGCTGATTTTTTCTGCAGGATTGTGAGAAAACACACGAAGAGTGCCGGTGAGAAACTTGTAAAATGTTTTGATAGATGACAGCTTTCTTGCACGGGTGGATGTATTGTTCTCACGCTCGTCCTTGGCGTACAGCAGAAAGTCGTAAATTTCGTCCGGAGATAGGGCGGAAAAGAAATCTGCGTCCACATGGTCAATGGTGATAGCGTCGTATTCCTCCCCGATGGTTTGTAATCCGTTCCGTTTGGCGAGTATGAACTTTATCAGCAAGGCAAGGTCGATTTTGTATTGCTCTGAGGTGAGCTTTGACCGCCCAAGATGCCCAAGATGACTGCCGAATCGGTTAATTATTTCAGGATAATTCATTTATTTTTCCTTTTCCTATTGAAATTTTGATTGCAATGATGTATAATGGGAGTGTTGAAAAAAGGGTTTGTGGTCAATCATGTTTCAATCTCGTTTTTTGGCGTTTTCAAAAACCGTTGCTACGCAACGAAGTGCGTTTTTGAAAAACCAAAAAAATTCGCTCCAAGCGTATTTAGTAAGTGCCGAAGGTTGCGGTACGGGCGGTTTACCCGCACGGCAGGCAACCGAAGTGCATGAGCGACCTGCGGAAAATCACCGCTTATCCGCCGAGATATTCAACACACTCATAATAGAATGAGTAAAAAAACTGGAGGTGCAACCCATGATAAAACCAGCAACAAAACCGGCACACATGGTGCGGAAACTAATTGCATTTCAAATTGGCGTCACAGTATTTGGAATGTTTAACGGCTTGGTGTTTGGCGGTGGTGATTTAGACACATTGATACTGGTTATAACCATTATCGCTATAGGAATGCACATGGTTATGGTTGCCACATCAATGTATGAATATGGTCAAGTGGACCGAGTCCGCATCTCTACTAAACGAGATAGCGAAAAACCATTCCGTGGATTTAATATTGCCCTTGTTGCAAATTCTTTGAATATCGCCCTTGGTGTTATTGCAGTTATTAGCAAACTATTTATTGAAAATGTTGGGTTTTTCGAGTATGCTGCAGAGGATGTTGTGGTTAATCCTGCATTTTTTGGTGAACTTCACGCTATTTCAGCAGGTTTAACCGCAATGATTCAAATGGGCTATTTTGGGCTGTATAATCTTTATTTAAGCGGAAATCCGCTGTTTTTTCTGATTATACCGTTTCCCTCTGTGATTGTTGCAGGGGTGGCGTATCGGATGGGGCTGAACAGCCACGAATAATATGACTGCATAATCCAAAGATATAACCTCATATACATAGTACACTATGTTACTTCATGGAGGTTAGAAATGCACACGAAAATCACACGGTACCTTTCCGGATTTGCTCTTTTTTCTTTCATCTTTGTATTTCTTGGACTGGGATTTTTTCAGTTAGGGCAGGCGGACTATGCTTCTATTTTAGCAAATAATCCTGCTGCTGTCAATACCGAACCTGCGCCACAGGGGCAAACTATTATTATTGACCCGGGGCACGGGGGGCGAGATTCAGGAGCTTTGGGCGCAGACAGAGGGGAAGAAAAGGACATTAACCTTGCGGTGTCGTTGGTTCTTGCCGACCTGCTACGCTTGTCCGGACATAATGTTATTATGACCCGCACCGAGGACGACGACCTTGGCAACGATATTCGTGGACAGCGTAAATTGACAGACCTGCAGGCTCGTGTCCGTATTGCCAACGAAAATCCCGATGCTATCTTTATCAGTATACATATGAACACCTTTCCCAAGGAAAATGTGTGGGGAATGCGGCTGTATCATCGCAGGAATTGCGAAGTTAGCGAACGATTGGCGCGCTATGTAAGTGAGGCGAACCAGCAACTGCTTCAGCCGGACAACGATTATGAAATAAAGCCTGCTACCAGTGCAATTTTTGTGTTGAACAGGGCGAATATCCCTGCGATTTTGGTGGAGTGTGGCTTTTTGACTAATCCTGCGGAGGCGGCGTTGCTTGCGTGCCCTGATTACCAGCGGAAACTGGCGTTGGTGATTGCCTCGGCTGTGTGGAGGTTGGAGGGGTAGCCGATGAGCGAGCTGCTCTGGGAGTATAAAACCTTTAATTAAAGTTTTGAGGGGTGTGGGGAACTTTTACAAAAGTTCCCTGCGTCCTTGACCTTGACCTTGCTTTTGACCTTGCTTTTGACCTTGACCTTGCTCTTGACCATATCCCTTGACCTTAGGAGGAAGTGTGAAACAAAAAACCTTTTATCAATGCAGCGAATGCGGCAATAAAGTGTCCAAATGGATGGGCAAATGCTCCGCCTGTGGAGAGTGGAACACCATGGAAGAGGGAGTGACAGAGGTTGCCGCACCTGCGAAAATGCCTGTGGCACTGCGGACGGCGAACGATTCCACCGCCGAGCCTATCAGCCAGATGGAGCTGCCCAACTATATGCGCTCCGGCACAGGACAAGCCGAACTTGACCGAGTGTTGGGCGGCGGATTGGTGCATGGGTCGGTCATTCTTATCGCAGGCGAACCCGGAATAGGGAAGAGTACCCTGCTTATGCAAATCTCCGCATCCCTCGCCGAGGGGTCAACGGTGCTGTATGTGTCCGGGGAGGAGTCGGCATGGCAACTGAAATACCGCGCAAAACGGCTTGGCGTTGACCAAGAGGGCATATTTGTCCTAACCGAAACCAACATTGACAAAATCATCGCAGAATCTGACCGAGTGAACCCTGACCTGATAATCATCGATTCGGTGCAAACCATGTACGACGCCCGCCTATCCTCCACACCCGGGAGCATTACCCAGGTGCGGGAAAGCTGTCTGCGGATGATAAACCTTGCGAAAGTCCACGGAATATCAGTGGTTTTCGTGGGTCACGTGAACAAAGAGGGCGGCATCGCAGGACCAAAAGTGCTGGAGCATATGGTGGACGCGGTGCTGTACTTTGAGGGAGAGCGACAACACTCCTTTCGCCTTTTGCGGGCAACGAAAAATCGCTACGGCGCTACCAACGAAATCGGGGTTTTCGAGATGACCGAGCGTGGCATGGTGGAAGTGCCCAACCCCTCGGAGGTGTTGCTGTCAGGGCGACCACAGGGGGTGTCAGGGTGCTGTGCCGCCTGCGTAATGGAGGGCAGTCGCCCCCTTGCGGCAGAGGTACAATCCCTTGCCACCGCAAGCGTTTTCCCCTCCCCGAAACGGACAGTAAGCGGCATTGACACCAACCGCACATTCCTGCTGCTTGCTGTGCTGGAAAAGCGATTAGGACTGCGGTTTTCTGCCAACGACATCTATGTCAATGTGGTGGGCGGGCTACGAATCGACGAGCCAGCTGCCGACCTGCCACAGGCGATTTCCCTTATCTCCAGTATCAAGGACAAGCCTGTTGACCCTGGGGTTATCGCCTTTGGGGAGCTTGGACTGGCAGGGGAGTGCAGGGCGGTGAGTGGCATTGACCTGCGGATTAACGAGGCGGTGCGTCTTGGATTTACCCAAATTCTTGTGCCGCACACCAACAAATTCACCGTAAAATCAAAAGATGCAAAGATTATTCCAATCAAAAGCATTTTTGAAGCGGCGAAAGTTCTATTCTAAGCAAAGCATTGCTTTTTGCAAATAAACACTATCAAACAAAGGACACTTTTATGAAAAGAACTCGATACATCGCCATTTTGTTGCTATTATGCGTTTTTCTCGTTGCTTGCACAGAGGATGACACTCCAAGGGGCATGATAAACGTTCGTGATATAGTACACCATGTGATAGACGACATTGCCAGTTTCACCCTGTTTATCCCCGAAGGATGGGAGGGTGGTGTTTCTCGTGGCATGGTAAGTGCCCACAATGTAGCAACTCCCGGTGTTACTGTCACTGTAATGCGTGGCAACCTTGGCGGACAGGTGCGCCCGTGTGCGGTTTGGGAAAATATGCAGGCAGAAATCATGGCGTCTTTTGATTACTATAGCTATCTTTTTACAAGGAATGTAGCGGAGGATGACCAATTTAGAATCGAGGGCTTTGGGGCATTTGAGGTTCATTACAGGGCGACAGTGGCAGGGCGGACGCATTATTATGCCCAAGTCATTGTTTTGCGTGGTGGAAGCAAATTTGTCATTACCATGACTGCGCCCCAACTGACAGAGGAGCTCCTTGCGGATTTTCACATTATGATAGAGAACTTTACGTTTGCTCGAAATGCCGAGCCACCCGCTGGTATGACAGCAATTTCTGCTGACACAAGCCAAGCAGACCCTACCCCAGGATTCGATATGTATATTCCTACGGCGTGGATTGCGGATGTGTCACAGGGGCATTTGCTTGTTTTTCCTGCCATTCTGGACGGAACGAATCTGACGGTTATGCGTGCGCATCTTGGTAGTGAGAGCTTGCACGAATACGCAATGATAATGATGGAGCCGATTTTTGCTCGTCATGATGAAGTTCAAACTCCTTTTACAACGACAGAAAATGATGCAACGACCGAAAATGGCGTAGAGGAAACTGCACCTCCCTCGCTTATAAGAAGGCAGGAAACAACTCTATCAGGACAAACTGCTTTGCGATACGAATATACTCTAACGGTGGATGGGGTGGAATATCGCTTTGCACAAATACTTGCGGAACATAATGGCTATGTGTTTATTATTACTTTCGCAGGGCGGGAAGCGGGATTTGAACGAAACATGGACAACTTTAACAACATACTTCGGTATTTTGCATTTGTAGGGTAGTAAAGTTTGAAAATAACAAACGAAAGGACGCGTGAGAGAAAGCACAAATTTTATATTTTTTTGTGCGCGATTTTCCCTTGCGCGTGGCGCATATGAAAGAAATTTATCTTGATTTTGCCGCCTCGCACCCTGCGCTACCTGTTGTGCAAGAACGGATTGCGGAATATATCTCCATGTGCGGGAATCCCTCGTCCTCTCATAAAGCGGGCAGCGAAATGCGAGGATTGATAGATGCTGCTCGTGCTAATATCCTGGATTCCCTTGGCGCAAAAAACGATAGTGAGCTATATTTCACAGGGAGCGGTACGGAAGCGAACAACTTTGCTATATGGGGAGCAATGTTGGCAAAGGAATACTCTGCGCCTAACGTTGTTGTCCATGCCGGGGAGCATCCAAGCGTTGCTGCTACAGCGAAAGCTCTTGCGCCGAAAGGCGTCGAAGTACGAACATTTTCTGCGACTGATGGAATTATCGACATTGCAAAAGCAGCAGAGCTGATAGATAACTCTACCGTGTTAGTGTCTTGTATGGCGGTGAGCAATGAAACAGGTGCGATTTTTGATACGAAAAGCCTGTTTTCGGCTACTCGGAAGAATAATCATAAAGTAATCTGCCACACAGATGCCTCTCAGGCGTACATGAAAATGCCGCTTTCTATGACCTCCACTTCCGCAGATATGATGACTCTTAGCGCCCACAAAATTGGTGCTACCCACGGAGTAGGTGCGCTTGTGGTAAGACGGGAATTGGTTCGTGCCAAGCGGATTGTGCCTATCCTCCACGGTAGTGGACAACAGGGAGGTATGCGCTCGGGAACGGAAAATGCCCCCGCCGTGGGCTGCTTTGGCGTAGCTGTGGAAGAGCTTGCCCCGTTGATAGCAGGCAACCACGCCAAAGTTGCCACACTTCGTGAGATGTTGTTGACGGGCTTGCCTCACGAGGTCGTTCCAATTGTTCCGAAAGAATATATTCCTCACATTATCGGGCTGGCTTTGCCCAAAATTAAAGGGGAAACCATGCAAAATGCTCTGTCTGCTCGCGGAATATATGTTTCGGCAGGGGCGGCGTGTTCGGAAAAGTCTAAAGGCAATCCTGCGCTTACAGATTTTGGACTAACCCGCGAGCAGGCAGAATGCACTATCCGTGTCAGCCTGTCAGCCAGTGTAGCTGAAGCAAATATAGCCATGTTTTTATCCGTCCTTGATGACGAATTAGGCAGGTTGGTTAGAATTAAATGAAAAATCCCCCTTGACTGTATCGTGTCAAGGGGGATTTCAGCCTGAAGAAAAACTTTAGAACACTTTGGGGCGTTGCCCCAAACCCCACCAGAAAACTTTTTGTAAAAAGTTTTCTGGACTTTCAAAAACTTTGGTACAAAACCATTTCATGCTTTTGTGAGAAAAGTTTTTAGTCAAGTTTTTTTCAAAAAACTTGTGCGGTGTGGGCGCACAGCCCACGGGCTTGACCTTTTTCTTATCTTCTTGGTAAAAAATTCATAGGGTTCAAGCGTCGACCACCTTGCACAACTTCAAAATGCAAATGTGGACCTGTCACTCGCCCTGTTGTGCCAACATAACCGATGGTTTGACCTTGTCGCACCTCTTGCCCAACAGTTACTCCGAACCTGCTAAGATGAGCGTAATATGTATACAATCCGTCACCGTGGCAAATAACCAACAACAAACCAAAATTCCCGCGGCTGGCGGCAAATACTACCGTGCCGGCATCGGCGGCAACAATTGGAGTGCCTGTAGGAGCAGGGATATCGATTCCCGAGTGAAATTCGCTTCTTCCTAAAACCACACGGTTGCCAAATCCGCTTGATACAGGTCTGTCAAGTGGCCAAATCATCACGCCGGAAGGCACATATGCACTGTCGCGAGTGCCTACAATAACTTGAAGATTTTGCGGAGGAACAACAAGGGAGCGATTTCCTACTTCACTGGCAACTTGTACACCATTATAAACCTCACTAACGATTTCAACAGCCTCGACACCAGGTACACCCTCAACAACAACAATTTCTGTGCCTATAAAAGTAATGTCGCACTCAATGTTTTCTCGTTCGTAATCAACTAAAATGTAGTGGACTTCGGTTATGGCAATCGCACCGTCATAATCTAATCCGTATGAAAAGTCAACAAAATCATCGATTTCAAGAGAACTGAGGATGGAATATTCATAGGCATCGTATGTATCATGTTGTGCAGACGCTTCTTGAAGTTGGCGGGTGTTTGAACTGAAATGCGCCGTGATTCCCACCAATAAACATAGCAGGGCAATGGCAAATAAAGTGAATTTATTTGTTGCTATAGTTTTTATACGTCTTGAAAGAACTGGTTTTGATGTTAAGATAATTTTTTCTCCTTTGTTTACGAAAATGGTGATATAATACATCATAAGACTGAAGAAAAAGGTCAAGGTCGTGGGCTTTCCGCCCACACCCAACCAGTTTTTTGAAAAAAAACTGGACTAAAAACTTTTTCTCGCAAAAGCATGAAATGCTTTTGTACCAAAGTTCCTAAGTGGGGTTTGGGGCAACGCCCCAAGGTGTTTAAGTTTTCTTCAGATTGATATTGATATAATACATCATATCGCTTTTTTGCGCAAGAGTGAAAATTTCACTTGTTCTTGACACTTCTATAGTAACACTTACTTGTTACGTTCGTGTGTCCAAACCTAAAACCTTGCCCTTTTTTTATGAGATATACGCATCTTTTAGTGGTAATTAGTCAAATATTTGACATATATGTCGAGTATAGGAATCACCCTCCGTGTTAGTTACACGGAGGGTGAAATTTTATATGCTTTCAACAACTTCAATCAATCTGCGCATATCATCAGGGTAAACCTCGCCGATGTTGCCTATGCGGAAGGTATCTGCCGCCGAGATTTTCCCCGGATACAGCACGAATCCTTTCGCCTTTACAGCTTCGTAGAATGCCTTGAAGTCAAAGTTTGGGTTTGGGTAGAGGAAAGATGTGATAATGGGCGACTGCATTTCGTTGGGTAGTAGGGTGTCAAAGCCAAGGGAGCGCATACCATCCACCAAAATGCGGTGGTTTTCGGTGTAGCGAGTGGCTCGTGCCGCCACGCCGCCCTCCTCCTCAAGTTCGTCAAGAGCTTGGTAGAAGGCACGGACAACATGGGTCGGAGAAGTGAATCTCCACTTGCCGCCGCTGTCCATCACTTTCCATTGGTCGTGCAAATCCATTGACAGGGAGCGGGCGTTGCCCTCGCACATCTCAAGCGCAGAGCGTTTGGCAATGATAAACCCAAACCCCGGCACCCCCTGAATGCACTTGTTCGCCGAACTGACCAGATAATCGACGCCCAACTCGCCTAAATCCATTGGTATGCCGCCAAAACTGCTCATGGCGTCAACAATCAGCACCTTGCCGTGGGCTTTGGTCACGCGGGCAAGGTCGGCAAGTGGGTTCAGCATTCCCGTGGTGGTTTCGCAATGGACGAACGCCACGTGAGTGATGCTCGTGTCGGCGGTCAGCGCCGCCTCAAGGTGGGCGGCAGTAGGTGCTGTCACCTCGCCAAAGGACAGTGCGGTATGGTTGATACCAAGGATTTTCGCCATTTTCACCATGCGGTCGCCGTATGCCCCGTTGGTGAGGATTAGCAGCTTGCCATCTCGTGGCACGACTGTGCCAATGGTGGACTCCACGGCGAACGAGCCGCTGCCCTGCATCAGCACGGCGGTGTAGTCGTTGGTGTTGGTGGTAGCAAGAGCCACCAAACGGCGACGAATGTTTTGCACCACATCAAGGTTATAGTCGTCGTCCCATGTGCACCAGTCACGGAGGAGGGCGTTCCGCACCCCCTTAGAGGTGGACAGCGGGCCGGGAGTGAGAAGTATGTAGGGATTATCCGGGATGAAGTCAAGCATTTGCGCCTCCGATGGTTTCGATAAGTTTCGGCAAGTCGGCAATGGTGTCGATAACATAATCCGCACCGGCGGCGAAATATTTCGCACGACAAACAGGGAAGAGCTTGTCCACCTCCCCTTGCGGCAGGGCGTTCCACTCCTCTTCGTTCAAGCCAAGTACGCTTGAGCCGACGATAACGCCAACAGTAATGCACCCTGCGGCTTTGCCCTCGTGCATATCCGCCTCGGTGTCTCCAATCTTCAGCACGCCACGGATGTCAGGGCATCCAAGCTCCTCAAGGTTGCGCCAAATCATGTAGGGGTATGGGCGACCGCGACCATTCACCTCGTCAGGAGCGACGATAAAGTCGGGTGCGTAGCCGTTTTTCGCCGCAATAGGAGCGACAACGTCCATCATGGCACGAGTGTATCCGGTGGACGAGCCGATTTTGATGCCCTGCTCACGAATCCATGCAACCACGTCTAACACATTGGGTAGTGGGTTGGCGTAATTTTCAAGTGAGGCGAAGAGCGCAGGCTCGAACTTTTCGTAGATGGCGTCAATGTCCGCTTCGGTGTGTGGTCTGCCGTGGACACGAACCCATTCAGCCGCAAGGCGTTCGCCTGACAGCATGATTTGCACGTGTCTGCGCTTTGCAAGCCCCATTGGCGCACGGGTTTCGTCTGCGGTGGGGTGTATGCCGTGGGCGGCAAAAGCGGACATAAATGCGTCCACCGGGGCAAAAGAGCCGAAGTCAACTGACGTTCCCGCCCAGTCAAGGATTATGTGGGTGATTTTCATTGGTGTTATTCCTATTATTTATTTGTGACTATCAAGATAAAACATAATATAAAGTTTTAGCTTCTCATTGTCATTGCGGGCTTGACCCGCAATCTCATGAGACTTCAATATTTGATGAGATTGCGGGTCAAGCCCGCAATGACAATGCTTTGGCTGTTTCATGAGCTATCCAGATAGTCATATATTTATTTCAAGAACAAGACAAGTATAGCACAATGGCAAAAACATTGCAAGAAAAAATCAAGTGAAGTTGGAAGTAACGTTGCAAAAAAAACAAGCCCCGAAAAACGGGGCTTGTAATAATTTTTAACATAGCAGCACAGTCTGTAACTTATTCGCCGGATCCTTCAAAAACATCATGAGCAGTAGCTAAATTGATATTAGCTTCATGGTCAGCAATCATTCTTTGCCATAGGGCAACGCGACTTGGTGCATTGCGAAGTGCGGTTGTATTACCCACAATGTTACGTCTGAAGAACGTATAAGGACCGCTTACCCAGTCTGGGCCTGAGAACTGTAATGGCCAAATAATAGCTTGGCACACTCCGGTGTTTTCCATAGCAATACGTAGCATAGCCATTGTAGCAGTATAACCAGCCGGAGCAATAACGCCTGCCAAAGCTCTATACAAATACTCCGGAGTAACAATCTCGTAAGATAGTTCTGCCATACGCTCTAAAGTAGCGGTAATTGCGCGAGCATTAGGACGAGCATAAACAGGAATTATAAACAAACCGATAGAGTCGTGTATAAAACTTTGATAGCCTATACCACCATTTTGTGTTGCCTGTGCTTCGTTAAGCAACGGAAGGGGAACGATGAAGAAATCATCATCCATTTCCTGTAAATAACGCTCCATCATTTGAAGCATATGGAAAGTAATCATCGAGTTACCTTCTACAAAGGCATCAAGAACATAGTCTTGGGGGGCGGCTCTGTGTTGGTAAGCATGTGCATGATAGTGCATTCTGTAGTTAATGTCACCAAACGGACCGGCATTAGAGCCAGGATCGTTAAGAACAAGACGCCAGTTACCAAATGCATCCACATCAACAAAGCGCACACCGGCGGCAGCACCAAGAGCCTGTGGAATCATATTAACATACATATCAGTATGATGAAGGATAAGACCTGTAATGTCGTTTCTGGTAATTTCGTCACCGGCTGATTGGCTTGAGAACATAGCGTTTGAAATATCAATAATTGTCTCCATTGTCCATCTGCCATCACGAACCATTTGGTGAATTTCACCATCACAACCGGTTATTCCTGCGATAAGATCAATGTTTTCTTGCCAAAGTCTGCTGTTTACAAAAGAAACGTACATACCGGCAACCCAAGATTGTGATAGATGACCGGTGATATAAAACGCACGACCATTGTAAGTCATTAGCTCGAAACGATCGGTATCCCACCAAGGTCGGCCAGGGCGAATAAAGTTTTGGCCGTCTTCAGAAGCATGACCATCGGTTAGCTCATTTAGGTCAAGGAAGTGACCGCGACCATTATCGCCAAGCGTAATTTGAATACTTGCGGCAGTGTTTATATGGATAACATCATAGTCGGTGATGGTACCGGTAGTCATTTGAGGAACAAGATAGGATAGCAAGCTGTTAGGACCATGATTGTCGGTACGATGAGCATCATAAATATACACATTAAGGTCGTCTTGCACTCGAACATTGCGGTTAGTAACGGCAACATTAACCATCCAGCCGGCGTCGTCGTTAGGGTCAACAGCAATTGAACGCGTCATAACGTCAACACGAACGTCACCAGTGTAAATAATAGCAAAGTTACGGTCGATGTGTTGGGTTAAGAAACGAATACGTTGCCCGCCAAAGTTAAGACCCTCGTACCAGTCATCGTCAGTTATTGGAGGATCGTTGCGTTCGTCGTCGTTGCGCGGCGGACCATTTGGCGGGTCATTGCCATTTTCGCCACCACAACCAACAAAGAACAAGCCCATACTTAGAATCATTGCCAGTGCCAGCAAGACACACAGCAGTTTTATAGCTTTCATATGTAGTTCTCCTTAAAAGAGTTTATTTAAGCCTTTCGGCTTCTTGCCAACATTATATACTATTTTTTGAACTTTGTCAAGAGTTTTTTCACGTAAATTTCATTAAATTTATTTGAACTTTTTACAAAGCCCTTTACCCAAGCCATTCGTGCATTGATACATAGCGAAAAAATATCACTCCGTCCACCCCGTCTGTGTTGCGGGTAACATATTCTTGCCAATTTAAGGTATCTCCAATTTGCCAATAAGGGAAGCGACTTGGCTCGAATTGGCGATAAGCGGCAATTCCAATATACAGCATTACGCCTGTATCTGCTGTTACGTCAAGCCACCAGTCAAAAACCGCATCAAAACAGGCAAGAGGATGCCCCTGGTGCCAGTAAATTTGTGGCGCGATATAGTCAACATAGCCGTTTTCCACCCAACGAAGAGTGTCGGCGAACATAAGGTGATAGGACTGCGCTCCGTTGGTGGCACTTCCGCGCGGGTCGGTGGCGGAATTTTGCCATATGGCAAAGGGGCTGACGCCGAAAATCATTCCGTGGGCGTGGGCAATGGCTTGTGTCTGCCGCACAAGAGAGTTCACGTTCTCCCGCCGCCAATCTTCAAGGGTCATGTCACCGCCAAATTCGGCAAAAGAGGCACTATCATTAAAGTTAGCCGAGGGGTAAAAGCGGTCGTCAAAGTGAATGCCGTCAAGGTTGTAATTGCGGGCAAGTTCTTCGATTCCGGCAAGGACGATTTCCAGAGATTCAGGGTTGCCCGGGCAAAAATACAGGGCGTTGGCGTGTTCCACAATCAAATGCGGGAATTGGTAGGTGAGTAAGTTTGCTGACCGTGGGTTCGCTCCCGGCGCACCAAGGCGATATGGGTTCACCCAGGCGTGCAGACGCATTCCACGGGCGTGGGCGGCGTCAATCCATGCCCTTAGCACGTCAAATTCCCCATCAGGTGCAACCCCTTGCGTTCCCGAAAGGGAAGCCGCCCACGGGAAAATCTCGGAGGGGTAGAAGGCATCTCCCATTGAGCGGACTTGGAAGAAAATATCCGTGGTTTCCCAGCGGAGCATATTGTCCGCCATTTCGTTGATGGAAGCCTGCAATTCGTCGGCAGTCATGCCAACACGAGCAGGGAAGTCAAGTTGCCATGCCGTTGTCACCCACACACCACGGACAAATTCTTGTGGCACGTGAAATGGCGGGGTCTGTGCAGTCGTGGTGTCGTTTTCGGGGAGTAGAGCCATTTCGCCGTTGCCGTTGCCGATAGTGTCAATGTTGGCACCGCTGTCTGTCGGCGGGGCAGGGTAGTTACCGCCACACCCAAGCAAAAGAGCGAAGGTGAGTATTACGGCGGTGGCTAAAAGTTTTTTTGTGTTTTTCATAATTGCGCCACGCGCAAGGGAAAATCGCGTACAATAAATATAAAATTTGTACTTCCTCTCACGCGTTCTTTCGGTTGTTATTTTCAAACTTATTGTTGTCCTGTTTTACTCAAATCAATCACTACAGCCGAGGCGATTATCAGCCCTGCCACCGAGGGAACGAAAGCAATGCTACCCGGCACAGTGCGCCGACTTGCCACCGGGGTAAGGTCAAAGTGGGGAGTGACAGCATCTTCGGTGGAGAACACCACCTTCACCCCTTTGTAAACGCCACGGGCTTTCAGCTCACGGCGCATTACTCGTGCCAGCGGGCAGGTGTGGGTTTTGGATATGTCCGCAATTTGAAATTTGGTAGGGTCAAGTTTGTTTCCTGCTCCCATGGAGGAGATAACAGCCACACCTGCCGCCCTTGCACGCACCACAATGCCCAATTTCGCCGTCACTGTGTCCACCGCATCAACGATATAATCATATGCGGCAAAGTCGAAATCCATGTTAGCGTTGAAAAAATGCTGTAGCGCGGTCACATTGCAAGCGGGGTTGATGTCAATGATACGCTGTGCCATGACCTCCACCTTTGGCTTGCCGATAGTGGAGTGGAGGGCGATAAGTTGGCGGTTAATGTTGGTTTGCTCCACCGTGTCGCTGTCCATAAGGGTGATATGCCCCACCCCTGTGCGGGCAAGGGCTTCGGCGGTGAAGCTGCCTACTCCTCCCACGCCGAAAATGGCAACACGAGCGGAAGCAAGTCGCTCCATCGCCCCTGTGCCAAGCAGCATTTCTGAACGGGTGAATATGTTCATAAGGAAGTTTCCTTTTGTTCAAAGTTCCATCATGCTTTTCCGCTCGGAGCGAGTAAATTGCTCCGACGCGAAAACAGCTATCGCAAATACATTATATCACACTTATGCGAAATAAGCAAGATAATATCGAAAAATGGAGATTTTATTCAGCCAAATTTTATTCAGCTCATGAAAATTCACAAAACCTCCACAAACTGCGAAAAATCCGCTCCGCGCAAGATATGTTCGCTGTTTTTATCGAAAGTATTTCGGTAATATCGCACCCGCTCCCCCTCCACCCAGCACCCGTCCCACTTACCTCGTGGAGGTTTTCCTGTTCTCTTGGGCGGCAAAATCAACCCATCTGCCGTCCATGTGTGGGTAACGTATGCAAAATCAGTCACCCTGCGCCCTTTAGTGTGGGCAACCCTAAAGGACACCGAAAATCTTCCCTCTAACCCACGGCGAACGACATACTCTCCGCTAATTTTCAACGGCACAAATCGCGTGCGAAGCCCAGCCGCCTGCATTTCATCATATTCAGCAGTAATGGCAGACAGCAAGCCGAGAACAAAGCTCTCGTAAGCCTCTCCAATGGCGGCATAGTGAGTGTTAAACCGCTCACATTCTTCTGTTTGTGGTATGGCAAAGTTGTATGACAGCATAATTCGCCCAGCATGGCGAAGGTTGTCTGCGTAAGTGATAGTGGTAATTTTCATTTTCGTACCTCTTTTGGGGGATATTATATCAAGATAGACCATGTTGCAAAGTTTCAGCTTATCATTCTCATTAAGGTTGTATCGAAAACAAACGAATATCTTCAAAGAGCGGAACGCCCTTGACTCCGTTCCGTACAAGGGGTGCGGTTGAACAAATGTAGGGGACGACGCCCTCGGCGTCCCGCCTTTTGAGATAGCATAAACATTTTCGTTTCGTTACAACCTTATTGCAATCCATGGCTGTTTCATGGCTAACTGAATAGTCATATATTATTATATGAGAAGTAAACGAGAATTAGGAGTGGGAACCCCCTATTCAAAAGCAGGATTTTGGAATTTTTCTAGAGCGTGTCGACACAAAGTAAAAAGAGCGAATTTTGAGATGTTTTTTCGCCAATCTAGGCGTGAGGAGGGCGTTTATCGGGAATATTTAACCGACGAACAACGACGAGTGGCGAAAAAATAGCCAAAATCTCGCCTTTTTCAGTTTGTGTCGACTCGCTCTAAAGTAGTGACAAATGTCACTGGTGCAAACTCTGATTTTTGGGTATAATAGTATCAGAAACTAACAAAGCGGAGGGCATAACTATGCTTGCTACAATGACAAACGTGGTCAAACGCTATGGTGACACCACAGCACTTGACCATCTGAACCTGAACATTAAACAAGGAGAAATTCTTGGACTATTAGGACCTAACGGCGCGGGGAAAACCACCGCCATTCGTGTGCTGTGCGGACTGATTAACGCAGATGCGGGGGAAATCAATGTTTTTGGCAAAACTCAAAATATCAGTAATTTGCAAACTCGCCGTGACATCGGACTTGTGACGCAGAATATCACAGTCTTCAACGACCTGTCTGCTCTTGACAACCTGAAATACTTCGGCGGGCTGTATGGGCTGACAGGCGCAAAGCTAAACGCCAACATCAAAGAAGTGCTGGACTTTGTCGAGCTTGCCGACCGCGCGAAAAAGCGACCCAAGACTTTTTCTGGGGGCATGCAACGCAGGCTGAACATTGCTTGCGCCCTTGTGCATAAGCCAAAGTTGGTCATCATGGACGAACCCACAGTAGGCATCGACCCACAATCCCGTAATCACATTCTCGAGTCGGTGAAAAAGCTGGCGGCAGGTGGTACAACTGTGATTTACACTTCCCACTACATGGAAGAGGTGCAGGCTATCTCTGACCGCATATCCATCATGGACACCGGGCGGGTTATCGCCGAGGGAACGATTGAGGAGCTGATGAACCGCATACAGTTCGAGTCACGTGTGCATCTTCATGCCATAACTCCAAGCGAGGCTATGACCGAGGAACTGCGTGCTATTTCAGGGGTGAAAAACGTGACTGTGAACGGTAGCCACTACATTGTCACATCAAGCAGCGGTAGTGGCAACGTAAGCCGTATTATGGAAATCGCCACCCGTAACGGCGGCGTGACGTCCTTTAGCGAAGAAAAGCCAAACCTTGAGGATGTGTTCCTTACCCTTACAGGCAAAAAACTTCGTGACGACCAGGGGGTGTAACATGACAGCATTTTTCACAGTTTTCAAGTTTTATCTTAAACGCAGTCTGCGTGACCCAATGACAATCGGCTTCTTTTTTGTACTGCCTCTTGCTATGATTCTGCTGATGACCCAGTTGGACTTTACCGCCTTTAACACGCCAGCCGAATATGATGATTACCAATACAGCCAATATGAAGATAGCCAAAACGAAGAACAAGACGAAAGTCCTTTTGCTCACCTTGACGAAGAAGAAATCACAGTTATAAACAATTCCTTCTTTATTATCGTGTTCGGTATTTCTTTCATGTTTTTCGCAAACGAACAGCTCACCTACCTTATCTTTGATGACATTAAAGGGGAGATGAGATGGCGACAGCTTGCCGCCCCGGTGACAAAAGGCACGTTCTACGTAGCGTCAACCTTGGTAACATGGATAGTTATCCTAATCCAAGCAGTAGTTGTAATGGGCATTCCGTCCCTTATTTTAGATGTGTATTTCGGCAGCCCCCTTATCTTTTTTGCCGCTGTATTCTTGGTGTCCTTAGTCAGCCCACTTGTTGCCCTAATTATCTCCCAAGTTGCTAAAACTCGGAAAATGGGTAGTGCAATTTCGCAAATCTTGGCGTTTGTGTTTATGTTCCTTGCAGGTGTCTTTATGGTGCCTCTCGGTGATAGTGCGCTGGCACGATTCGCCACTAACTACGGCACGCCCCTAAGTCTTGCCCTGACCGCAATTCAGTATGGCGGTTTGTCGGTGGTTGATGAATTCACTTGTATGTCAACCGCATGGCAACGCATTGGAATTCTTGCAGGCGTTGTGGTAGTGTTGGCTGCCTTGTTCGCCGTGATTTTCAACCTGAAAAAATCAAACAAGGGGGCGGAATAGAGTGACTATATTCAAATATTCTTTGAAGCGTGGGCTTAACCCCCTTTCCTTGCTTGTGAATGGCTTTGTTCCAATTGCCCTGATGTTCATTCCCGTCTTTTGGGAGGGGAACAGACCGGGAGGCTTCGGTTTTCTTTCCTTTGCTATGATGAGCGGAGCGTTTATCATAAGCATGACCCTGCTCACCGACAAAGTTGACGGGGCGATTGTGCGAATTCTGTCCGCACCTGTGACCATGCGCCAATATTTAGTTGAAAATTTGATGGCGTTTATGGTTCCCTTAACAGTACAAGTCGGTATTGTGACCATTTTGGGAGTGATTCTGCACGATTGGAATTTTACCCTTGCCATAGCTGTGTTTTTGTGCTACACCATGCTTAATCTGTCTACGGTAGCGATGGCTTTTGCTTGGCATTGCTTGTTTAAGAGCAAAGAGGGCAGTGCGGGGGCGTTCGGCATGGTGCTGACTGCGGCTTCTATGCTTAGCGGCGTGATGATGCCGGTGGAGTTTCTGCCGGGCATTATCCAGTATATCGGTGCTGTGTTCCCCATGTTTTGGATGGCACGAGGGCTAAACGCTGTGCTGGACTATGGCGTGATGAACATGACCTTTGTCATTGGCATTGCCGCCATGGTGCTGTTCTCCATTGCGTTTTTGCTGTACGGCGGGAAAAGACGAATAGTGTAGATAATTCTTAATGCTCCACTGAATAAACATTGCATTTTTTCACAGTCAAAATGTGCAAGGTTTATTAGGTGGAGCAATAATTTTTTCAGAGTGAAGAAAAAGTTAGTAAAAGACCTTAAAAAAACAGAGAGGCTGTTAACAGCATGGGGACACCAAATTATAAAACCCCATGCAGTTTGTTAGAAAGATGTTAGAAAAAATATCGACTCGAACAATTTATTTACTTGCAGGTTGCAACAAAATATGCTATAATGGTATCGGTTTCAATTACATGCAAGGGATAGGTCAAAGGAAATGCTAAACAAAGCAAAATTCGAACATGAACCGCTCATTGAAAAAGATTTTATTGACATTTTAACTCACCGAGAAAATCAATGGACATATAGAAGCGACATCAAAACCGAGGCGGCTCTGTGGGATAATTTGCGCGGACATATTAACCGCATCAATATTGCAAAACTCGATGCTGTACCACTTTCTGATGATGAATTTAATCGATTAGTCATTGAATTTAAGAGGCTGACAGCAACACCATTTGCTGCATCGCAATGGTTGCGTGGAGAAAATGGTGTTGCGTCTGTATCAATCGAACGTGATGACACTCGTCGTGTGACTCTTGTACTGTTTAGCAATAAAGAAATTGCTGGTGGCATTTCAAGCTATGAAGTCGTGAACCAAATTACGCCTGATACCGACACAGAAATGCGTGGTGACGTGACTTTGCTGATTAACGGACTACCTATAATTCATGTCGAACTTAAAACCGAATACGCAAAAGATGGATATTTCCAAGCCTTTAACCAAATCAAACGGTATGCCGAGGCAGGATTTTGGGGCGGTATTTACGCAACGACCCAAATTTTCGTGGTAAGCAACAAGGTTTCAACAAAATATTTCGCGCGCCCAAACGGAAACGATTCAAAGGCATTTGATAACGCCAGCAAGTTTTTATTCAACTGGCGAACTCCAGAAAACACACCTGTGGAAAACTTGTTTGACTTTGCTCGTGAAGTGCTAAGCATTCCCATGGCGCACAAACTTGTAAGCCGTTATACGATTTTGGTAGATGACCAAAAAAGCGAAAAGTATTTGATGGTGCTTCGTCCTTATCAAATTCACGCCATCAAAAAAGTCATGAACGGAGCTGCCAAGCATCAGGGCGGCTTTGTTTGGCATGCCACAGGCTCGGGTAAAACTATCACCAGTTTTGTTGCAACAAAGCTCCTTGCGCAGACGGCGGGCGGAGTTTCTCGCACGGTGATGATTGTTGACCGACGTGACCTTGACAGTCAAACCAAGGGAGAATTCAGCAAGTTCGCGTCTGAATACAACACAGGGCAAACAAGTGGCAAAGGAGCAAACAACACTCTTGTTGTTGGGGTGAATAACCGCCGACAGCTTGCGCAGGCTCTTATCAGCCCAAAAAATAACAACACTATTATCGTAACCACTATACAAAAACTTTCTGCCGCTATCCGTGATGCCAAAGACTCGGAAACCAATAAATTTGAGAAACTTCGGGGCGAGCATATTGTTTTTATCGTTGACGAATGCCATCGTGCTGTTAGTGACGAAGAAATGAAAAACATCAAGAATACTTTCCCGAAAGCCACTTGGTTCGGGTTCACCGGCACGCCAATTTTTGTTGAAAATTGCAAACAAGAAAATGGAGATTATGCTCGAACCACACCAATGCAATATGCCGGCGACGACAATGCAAAAGCACTCCACGCCTACACCACAAAAAATGCTATGGACGATAACTCTGTCCTCGGTTTTAGTGCGGAGTGTCATTGTTTACTTGAAGAGGATAGCAAACAAGAATTTTTATATAAGAAAATCGCTGAGAAGTTTCCAAAACTTGACCCCGAACAAAATCTGATGGAACTTGAGGAAATAGAAAAAGAAGCCCTTTTAGATAAAGAGATTTTCGAGAGTGATGAATACATCACCGCTATGTTGAAAAAGATTTTCAAGCACTTTAATGTCAAAAACAAATTCAAAGTTGTCAACGGAATGCCGACTATGAGTGCGATTTTGACAACCCACTCTATCGCACAAGCGAAAAGAATTTATCATAAGTTGCAAGAGCTAAAGCGGGCGGGCGAGCTTCTAAATGGCAAAATTGATGAGCGCAACCCATTGCGCGACCCTGATTTTCCTCGTGTGGCAATTACATATTCACTGGACGAAAGCCAAGAGGGGATGAACGCCTCGGTGGCTGAAATGACTGCAATTATTGACGATTACAATGCCGTTTTCGGCACAAATGCTACCATTGATAACTACAACGACAACATCAACAAACGCCTTGCACGGAAAGAGGCGCACTATCAAAAAGATGGGCAGTGGCTGGATTTTGTTATTGTTGTTGACAGGCTTTTGACGGGTTTCGACGCTCCCACGATTCAGACTTTATATGTCGACCGTGAGCTTAAATATCAAAAGCTGCTGCAAGCATTTTCTCGGACAAACAGACTGCATGAGGGGAAAGAGGCGGGTATGATTGTCACCTTCCGCAAGCCTGCTACAATGCGAAAAAACATTGAAGAGGCAATAAAATTGTTCTCCAACGAAGACCAAAATTGGACCGCCCTTGTTCCTCGTGAGTATACGGCGGTGAAAGATGACTTTATCGCCGCACATCAGGCCCTTTTGATGGCAAAAGCTGACCTTGCAGAAGACCCGCAAAACATCAAGAAAAAAGTGGCACAAGTCAAGGCGTTTCAGAAGCTAGAAAAACTTTATTCAGCCTTACGAAGCTACGAGGATTTCGCCGAAGAGGGTGAACAGGCAGTACTTTTACCTATTATCGAACAAATCCCAGCAGAAAAGGGGCGGGCAGAAAACCTGAAAGGGGAAATCGAGGAAGATTTGCCCACCAATCCTCCAGAGGAGTTACTTGCCGAAATCGAGTTCACTTCCACTAATCGTGCCGTGTATGAAGAGAAAATCGACAGCTTTTATATTAACAAGCTGCTCGGCGAACTTCGCAAAAGCACATCAGTCAGCGAAAAAACTGAACTGCGGTGGAAAATTGATAAAGAGATTCACGGCAAATCCCCAATTGTTCAAGCTGTTTACGCAAATATTCTTGCGGATATTGAGGCAGGGCGGTTGAACGGAGATTGGCAAGATTATTTCAAAAAGGAAATTTCCCGAATCATCGGCATGGTTGCAGACCAGCTGAAAGTGCCTGCGGTTAGTTTGGAAACCAGCATAAACGAATATCAGCCGGACAAACCCCTGCCCTATATCAGCATTATTGTAGAGGCTTCCGGACTCGGCAAAGACGAGTTTGAGGCAGTTTTCCAGAAGAAATATCGCACCCGACAAACAACCATTGCGGAGTATTGGCGTGGGGTGATAGAGAGCGAATTATTGCCTTTGCGAGAAGAAATTCAAACATAGTAACAAAAAAGTGTAGCTATTAGGCTACACTTTTTTATTACAAGCCATATAATGGCAAAATTTTTGACTTTTTTCGTGTGATAGTGTACAATGATACTTACGCTTGTAGCATGCGTAAGCCCATCGCAAGGAGAAATTTCATGACACAAGGCAAATTGACCGCACTGAAAGAATTGAAAAAAGCGTATTTGCAGCAGATGTTCCCGCAGGCGGGGGAGCGGGTGCCGCGGGTGCGGTTTGCAGGGTTTGATGGGGAGTGGAGAGAGGTGAGGTTGGGGGAGGTGACGGAGATGTATTCTGGCGGAACTCCCAGCGTAAGCGAAAAGAAATATTATAGCGGAAATATCCCCTTTATTCGCTCGGCTGAAATAAACTCAAATACAACAGAATTATTTCTGTCAGAAGAAGGCATTAGAAATTCATCTGCAAAAATGGTTGAAGTCGGCACTATTTTATACGCATTATATGGGGCTACAAGTGGCGAAGTCGGTCGCTCCAAAATAAAAGGTGCTATAAACCAAGCTGTTTTAGCGATTAACCCAAACGAAGAACATAACTCTGACTTTATTGCTCAATGGTTAAGAAAACAGAAAAACAGTATTGTATCAACATATTTGCAGGGGGGTCAAGGCAATTTGTCGGCATCTATAATAAAAGATTTGACAATTTCCCTCCCCTCCCTCGCCGAACAAACCGCAATCGGCAACTTTTTCCGCAAACTTGACGAGCTTATCGCTTTATATCAGCGTAAGTATAATTTGCTGATAGAGCTAAAGAAATCGTACTTGCAGCAGATGTTCCCGCAGGCGGGGGAGCGGGTGCCGCGGGTGCGGTTTGCGGGGTTTAGTGGGGAGTGGGAGCAGCGGAAGTAGGGGGATGTTGTGACTATATCTTCGGGATTTACTGGCGATGCAACCCTACAAGATGGCAAGTATAAACTTACCCGAATAGAAACGATTTCAGATAGTTATGTAAATGAAAATAAATTAGGATATGCAAACGAGAACCCTCAAAAAAAGCACTTGCTAAACAAAGGTGACATACTTTACAGCAATATAAACTCAATATCGCACATTGGAAAAGTTGCAATTTTTCAATCTGATGCCAATATCTATCATGGCATAAATCTTTTGCGGCTTTCTACTCACAAAGAACATTGTCCTTTCTTTATTTTCTATCAACTCAACACAACAATCAAAAAGCAATGGGCAGAAACTCACGCCAATCAAGCAGTTAGCCAAGCGAGCATTAACCAGACTGTGCTATCTAAACAAACATTTACACTCCCCACCCTCCCCGAACAAACCGCCATCGGCGACTTCTTCCGCAAACTCGACAACCTCATAAAATTACACTCATAGGAGAACACACAATGAACCTACATACACAACTTTGGGCGTCAGCCGATATTTTGCGCGGCAAAATGGACGCCAGCGAGTACAAAAACTATCTGCTGGGCTTGGTATTTTACAAATATCTGTCGGACAATCAGCTTCGATTCGTATGGGAGCAGGAAAATGGAGAAGCCGTCGCTTTGCCATCTCGTGAAAAGCAGGCGGAGACCATGGCAGAATGGTATGCAGACGACCAAAAAGAGCTAACCGCCATTTGCGTGCAAAAATTGGGGTATTTTATCCTGCCCGAAAATCTTTTCTACACCCTGCGGCAAAAGGCGTCAAGCTATGATTTTCAACTTGACCACTTGAAAAAGGCATTTACTGCCATAGAAAGCCACGGGGAACATTTCGGCGGGCTGTTCGCTGATATTGACCTTGGCTCAACAAAACTCGGCTCACATGACCAACAGCGGAACGTGACCATCATGGAAGTCATCAAAACCCTTGATGAGATTGACCTATTCGGTCACGAGGGCGACGTGATTGGTGATGCATACGAGTACCTCATCGGGCAATTTGCCGCAGGCGCTGGCAAGAAGGCGGGGGAGTTTTACACACCCCAGGCGGTGAGCCGTATTATCTCCGAGATTTGCTCTATCGGACAGGAGAACACCGCGCCTTTTCATGTGTATGACCCTGCAATGGGTTCGGGGTCATTGATGTTGACTATTCGGCAGTTTCTTGCCAACCCTGCAAAGGTGCATTACCATGGGCAGGAGCTGAACACTACCACATACAACCTTGCGCGAATGAACTTGATTTTGCATGGTGTTGACCGCAATCAGTTCCGCCATAACAATGGGGACACGCTGGACGCCGACTGGCCCACCGAGGAGCCGCATCAGTTTAATGCAGTGGTGATGAACCCGCCATATTCCGCATTTTGGAGTGCGGCGGACAAGTTTCTTTCCGATTCGCGTTTCGAGAAATACGGAAAGCTCGCGCCCAAGTCCAAGGCGGATTTTGCCTTCCTGTTGCACGGATACTATCACCTTAAAGACAGCGGCACGATGGGCATTGTCCTCCCCCATGGTGTGCTTTTCCGTGGCGCGGCAGAAGGCGTGATTCGCAAGGTGCTGCTTGAAAGCGGTGCGATTGATGCGGTCATCGGCTTGCCCGCCAATATTTTCTACGGCACGAGCATCCCGACTGTTGTGCTGATTTTGAAGAAAAATCGCAAAAATCGTGACGTGCTGTTCATTGACGCATCGAACGACTTCGAGAAACAGAAAAATCAGAATAATCTGCGCCCCGCAGACATCGCCAAAATCGTGGACGCATACAAACGCCGTGAGAATATCGAGAAATACGCCCATCTTGCCACTTTTGACGAGATTGTCGCCAATGATTACAATCTGAACATCCCCCGTTATGTGGACACCTTCGAGGCGGAGGAGCAGATTGACATCGTGGCACTTTCGGCGGATATGGCTGACCTGAATGCCCAAATCGCGCAGAACGAAGCGGAATTTCTCGCTCTGCTTGACCAGCTTGCCGTGACCGACGACACAGCCGAGCTAATTGCGGCGACAATGCGGGTGTTTGGAGGTGGAGCGTGAGTAATAAGAAAAAGCCGCAAGTGCCGGCAATTAGCAGTAGTGCCGAGAAATATTTGACGTTTATCACCTCCACCGGCGAGGCAGGAGCGAACGCCATTTATGTCGATGAAAATGTTTGGCTTTCGCAAAAAATGATGGCGGAGCTTTATAACATAAATGTTCGCACCGTCAACAACCATTTGAAAAAAATATTTTCAGACAGCGAACTTGACGAAAATTCAGTTATCCGAAATTTTCGGATAACTGCCGATGACGGCAAACAATACAACACCAAGCATTATAACCTCAAAGCCATTATTGCCGTAGGGTATAAAGTAAATTCCGAGCGTGCCGTTCAATTCCGCAAGTGGGCGACCGACATTATTGAAGAATTTACCATAAAGGCAGTTGTTATGGACGACGAGCGTATCAAGGCGGGCAGTCCGCTTACAGACAAGTATTTTGAAGAACACTTGCAACGTGTTCGTGAAATTCGCCTTTCGGAACGAAAATTTTACCTAAAAATCACAGATATTTACGCCACAAGTGTTGACTATGATGTGACGGCAAAGGCGACAAAACGCTTTTTCGCCACAGTTCAAAACAAGCTGCATTGGGCTATTCACGGGCATACGGCTGCGGAGCTTATTGTAAGCCGTGCTGATGCAGAAAAGAAGCACATGGGGCTGACAACGTGGACGGACGCACCAGATGGCAAAATCCAAAAGTTCGACGTAACCGTAGCAAAAAACTATTTGACCGAGTTTGAGCTTGTGCAACTTGAGCGATTAGTGAATGCCTATTTGGACATTGCCGAGGATATGGCTATGCGCAAAATTCCCATGACCATGGCAGACTGGGAAAGCAGGTTGAATGCTTTCATCAAGGCGACAGACCGTGAAATTTTATCTGATGCGGGCAAAGTGTCGGCGGAAATTGCAAAGCAACACGCCGAAACAGAATTTGAAAAGTATCGCATTGTGCAAGATAGACTGTTTGAAAGCGATTTCGAGCGTTTTTTGTTTTCTGCAAAGGAGGCCCCAGACCATGAGCAATAACGTGCCACAAATCAGATTTAAGGGCTACACTAACGCATGGGAAACGCGTAAGTTGGGCGAGGTGGCGGAGTTTTCAAAAGGTAGCGGCTATTCAAAAAGCGATTTGACCGACGAGGGTGCGCCCATCATTCTATACGGCA
>Ga0209755_10002417_pt1 | contig 25742 bp, 28 predicted proteins | sample TergutCo191P1_FD_187301 | JGI IMG/M metagenome (GOLD analysis project Ga0209755, IMG submission 187301) | Cornitermes sp. P1 segment gut microbial communities from Petit-Saut dam, French Guiana - Co191P1 (SPAdes) (version 2) | ecosystem: Host-associated > Arthropoda: Insects > Digestive system...
CAATAATAACAGGTAACACAATGGAAAAAGATCTAATTGAATATCTGGCGAAGTCTCTTGTGGACGATCCAAGCCAGGTACAGGTTAATATTGTAGAGGGTGAAAAGTCGACAATTTTGGAACTGCGTGTGGCGGAAGGCGATATCGGCAAAGTAATCGGCAAGCACGGACGAATTGCCAAAGCAATCAGAACAGTGCTGCAGGCAGCCAGCGCCAGAAGCGGAAAACACACAGTACTGGAAATCCTTGACTGAGAAATTCATTATAGGCGTAGTCGGTTCTCCCTTCGGTGTAAAAGGCTTTGTAAAAGTCCGTCCGTTTTCGGGAGAAATCGATCACCTGTTAAAACTGCAATCGGTACAAATTAACAAAGACGGAAAAGAGCGGCTCCTTCAAATCGAGGAGATCAACCCCTCACCGCCAAACGTACTGATACGCTTTAAAGGAATCGACACCCCCGAAGCCGCGAAAACTCTAAACGGCGCCCAGTTACTTGCAGATCGCAGTCAAGCCGCTCCGCTCGCTGAAGGCGAGTTCTACATCGAAGATTTGAAAAGCTTACCTGTGGTTTCCACATCAGGCGAACAAATAGGCGTAATCACAGACATAATCGAAGGCGGCGGCGGAGAACTGATGGAAATCAAACTGACAAACGGCGAATCCCGTTTAATTCCTCTCCGCAAAGAATTCTTCCCGGAAATATCCCCGGAGAAAGGTAAAATAGTGTTAGAAAACCTATGGATACTGGGATGACATTAACTCTTGTAACAGCGGAGATTGCAAAAAGCCCTGCTGGCTCCGGACGAGCGTGGCTGTTTTTACAACCGCTCCGCGTGTTGTTGGTAAAGAATCACGTCGTATGTCGCCAGCATGACTTTTCGCAATCTCCGCTGTTTAAAAAGGCAATATCATCATGAAATATACTGTTCTAACACTGTTTCCCGAAATCACCGATGCTTTTTTCGCAAATTCCATCATGGCGAAGGCTATAAAACGAGGAATTATCGAGTATCATTCGATAAATATTCGTGATTTCGCCCAAGATAAGCATAAAACCTGCGATGATGCCACCTACGGCGGCGGTCCTGGGATGTTAATGCTGCCGGAACCGCTCAGTTTGGCAATAAATGCGGCTAAAAAGGTGTCAGTCACCCATAAGGTGATTTACCTATCCCCATCCGGGAAACCATTTAATCAGGAAATGGCTAAGGAACTTGCAAAAGAACGTGAATTAATCCTTATTTGCGGTCGATATGAAGGTATAGATCAGCGGATAATAGACCTGTATGTCGATGAAGAAATCTCCGTGGGAGACTATGTTTTGTCCTCAGGCGAGGTGGCAGCGCTGGCTGTAATCGACGCTACCTACAGACTGGTAGACAGCGTAATAACGGCCGAATCGCTTGACGAAGAGAGCTTTTCTTCGGGACTTTTAGAGTACCCCCAGTTTACACGTCCTGAAGTTTTTGATAGAATTAAGGTCCCTGAAGTTCTGCTGTCCGGGCACCACGAGCAGATACGGCTTTGGCGTCTTGAAAAGCGGATCGAGAAAACCATTAGGCAAAGACCGGACTTGATTCAACGAGGCAGAGAGCAAGGACTTTTTAACAAGGAAATAAACGGCATTATAGACCGTCTTATAGGAGAGAAAGATGAACGAAATTAGGGCAATTGAAGCCGCTCAGATGAAATCCGAACTTGACCAATTTAAGGTTGGTGATACAGTTAAAGTTCACTTTAAAATCGTAGAAGGAAAAAACGAACGCGTACAGATCTACGAAGGTCTTGTCATTGCCATGAAAAATTCAAAGGTTGGAAAAACCTTCTCTGTACGAAAAATTTCCTACGGCGTAGGCGTGGAAAGGGTGTTCCCGATTCATTCGCCTCGTATTGTAAAAGTTGAAGTCGTGCGCCCCGGAAAAGTCAGACGCGCGAAACTTTACTATATCCGCGAGAAGATCGGAAAAGGCGCTAAAATTAAAGAGCTTATTATCAAAAAGGGTTCTAAAAACGCCCAGGCTCAGGTTTCCGCCGCAAATACCGCCGATAAAAATTAATACTCTCTATTAAAAAGTAAAATTTTCTTGATCTCTCCCATTTTTATACCGAAATTCAAATGGGAAGCTGTCTTTAATAATAACAGCTCTTTTCCCTAGGAAATAAAATGAATGTAATAAGCACAGATGAGCTTCGGCCCGGACAAATTTTTTCCACACCTGTATATTCTGAAGGTGATTGTATGCTGGTAAGCAGTATGACCCCCCTTCGTCAGAAGGACATTGATGTTCTGGTTTCTCTTGGAATTGATCATGTCAGGACAGAAGGTGAACTAGTAGAACCTGAAGAAATAGAAGAGGCGGTTGAAGTAGATGAAGTTGAAGCGGCTGAAGAAATAATTGAAATAGAAGAAGCGGCAAAAAAATGGGACCCGGAAAGCGTACCTGATCTGGATGATATAATGAAAGATTTTGTAAAGGATTTCGCTATAGAAACAGAAGAAAAAAAACCTGACGCTCCGCCTCCCGCGCCTGCCAAAAAAGCGACTATAAAATTTTCCATCAGCGATGTAAGGCATAATTCCGGTCCTTACCGCTCATATAAAAATCTTATTGAAAAATTGAATTCGATATTCGCAGGTTTAAAATCAGGAACCGATGTTCCCATGCGCGCGATAGATAATATCAGCGTCCAGTTGCTTCAGGATTTGCGCGAAAGCACTGACAGTTTTGTCGGGTTCATTCTTGGCGGCGAAGTTTCGGGACACGAGCTTGCAAAGAGTTCGATTAACACGGCGATCCTTTCCGCTTTAATTGCCCAGGAATTAAAAATTCCACATCATAAAATTAACAACATTGTTTCGGGCGCTCTGCTCCATGATGTCGGTATGCTCAGGCTGAGCAAGGGTATTACCGAAAAAAAGGGCGGACTTTCCGAACTGGAGCTTGAACAGATAAAAAGCCATCCGCTTCATACATCAAAAATCGTTACCAAAGAATTATTCGGTCCGCATGAAGTAAATCTAATCGCGCTTCATCATCATGAACGATGGGACGGACAGGGATACCCTGACGGTCTTGCCGGTCCCGCGATTGATATCGGCGCGAGAATTGTATCTGTAGCGGACGCTTTTGAAGCTATGGTCAGTAAAAAGTCATACAGGAATTCGATGGTCGGGTATCAGGCGTTGAAGAACCTGCTTGCCGATAACGCGCGCCGCTTCGATCCCAATGTAATTTTTGCGTTTACTAAAATAATGGGGATTTATCCAATCGGTTCGATTGTCCGTCTTAACGACAAATCCGTCGCAAGGGTTCTGAGCATTCATACCGATGCTCCGCTGCGGCCTGTAGTTCAAATGCTGATGGATAAACATGGTAAAGTCCACGCCGCCAGCAATCTGCCAAAGATCGATCTTCTTGTTGACAGAAGTCTGTTTATTAAAGAGGCGATAGATCCTGCAGAATACTCAGAATAAGCCGAATAACTCCAGTTCCGCAGCTCTGGGAAGAATCGGCGAAGATCAAGCCGCCGCCGTTTTACAAGCTGCCGGAATGGAAATAATCGCCAGAAATTACCGCTCTAAACTTGCCGGAAAGCAAACCGGAGAAATCGATATAATCGCCCTGGACAAAGAAACGGTCGTTTTTATAGAAGTCAAAAATTGGCAATCGCTTGGGTTTGAAAACCTTCAATACGGTCTTGACATCAGAAAACAGCGAAAAATTATTAAAACAGCTAAGTATTTCCTGTCAGAAAATCGAAAATATAGTAAGATGTCGATTCGGTTTGATGTAATATTCATTAATAATAAAAATCCAGAAGGGAACCATGTTACCCATCTTGCGTCAGCCTTCACGGAGCGTGTATGATGTTAGAACAGGCTTTGAATACTCAGCGGTTGGAATTACTCAGGCGGCGCATTAATGATGACAACTATCTCCATGCCGCCATTCAAAGACTGGCTCTTGTTTTGAGCAATGAGTTAATGGAAATCAATACGGAAGGCGGCAGGAATGAGCGGCAGCGGAAAAGGCGGAAATAACAGAAAGAATCGTGACTCGCACGGTAAGCAGCGTTTTTCCGGCAGGAGAGACGAACCTCAAAAACATTCCAAAAAAAATACATCGATAAATAATAATGACAATCTTTTTTCCGACAGCAAATTCGAAAAAAATAAAATGAGTATTCACGAGCGCCCCCAGTGGACGGCGCCCGAATTACCAAAAAATCCTATCACAACTCCCGACTGCGCATGGTGCGGAAAACCGATCAAGGACATAACAACCGCCATTTCCGATAAAGAGTCGGGACGTCCTGTACACTTTGACTGCGTGCTTACGCGAATCGGAGAAATGGAACATCTGGAACTTAATGACAGTGTTTGTTACATAGGCGGCGGACGTTTTGGAATAATCCATTACAACAATCCTCCCGATACAAGGGATTTTTCAATTAAGAAAATTTACGAATGGGAAGTAAAAGAAAAAGATAAAGACAACGAATGGCGAAGCCCAATAAGTGAATATTTTTCAATAACTTGAAAAACTAAAGGGAGCGATTATGATAGGTATTATTGGAGCGATGGAAGGCGAAATGAGCCTGCTTTGCGAAACTATGGGAAAATACGAAACGTATAAAAACGGCGTGTTTGAATTTTTTACCGGAAAAATCGAAGGCAAGGATGTTACCCTTCTTCGCAGCGGAATCGGAAAAGTGAACGCCGCTGTCGGCTGCGCGCTTTTGATTCAGCAGTTTAAACCTGACTTTGTTATTAACACGGGCTCCGCGGGCGGTTTAAAAGCGGATCAGAAATTCGGCGACGCGATTATTTCAACCGGGCTTGTTTATCATGATGTTGATGTTACGGCGTTCAATTACAAACCCGGACAGCTTCCGGGGCAGCCGCAGATATTCCCAGTAAATGAAAAATATATTTTGCTTGCCGAAAAAGCAGTTGATGAATTAAAACAGGAGAAAATTCTCCCTGCGAATTTTAATCATTGCAGGGGTTTAATCGGCTCGGGCGATGTCTTTATGCATGAACCGGATCGTATCGCGAATGTTTGCAAAATTTTCCCCGACATGGCGGCGGTCGAAATGGAAGGAGCGGCGATTGCCCACAGTTGCAGTCTCTTCTCAGTTCCCGCGCTTGTGATACGCGCTCTCTCCGACATTGCAGGCGCGCAGTCGCCCATGAGTTTTAATGAATTCTTGCCGATCGCATCTAAAAATTCCGCGCAAATTGTAATGAGAATTGTTAAGCAATAAAGGTGTCAGTCACCTACAATGCATGGTGTAAGCGGCTGACATATTTATTACTTTGTTCACGTATTTTGTATAATAATAAGAGGTGACTGACACCAAAGTGAATGGAGGAAATTATGAAACGTTTATTTGTTGTTTTAGTATTGCTTTTTATTGTATTAAATTTTTCCGGCTGTTCGCCTAAATACGCGCAGGCGCAGACAAGACCGAGGTCACAGCCTGCCGCTCCCGCACAGGAACAGACAAAAACTGACGACGGTATTCCCGCGGTTTTTATGACAACCAGTATTACCCCCGCTGGTTTAATGGCTGTTTACCGCGCTCTTGAAAAAGAACCGAGCGGAAAAGTCGCCGTTAAAATAAGTACGGGGGAACCCGGTAATAAACATTTTCTTTCACCTGCACTTATCAAGGATCTGGTTCAGCACGTAAACGGAACTATCGTTGAATGTAATACGGTTTACGGGGGAAGGCGTTCAAGTACCGCCGCGCATTATCAGGTTGCGAAAGAACATGGATTTACCGCAATAGCGCCTGTAGTGATAATGGACGAAAAAGAAGATATAAGTATTCCTGTTACCGGCGGAAAACATTTAAAGGAAGATATTGTAGGCGCGCGTTTCAAAGAATTTGATTTTCATGTAGTGCTTTCGCATTTTAAAGGACACCAGATGGGCGGTCTCGGCGGCGCATTAAAAAATATGTCGATTGGCTACGCTTCGTCCGCCGGAAAAGCATGGATTCATTCAGGCGGCAAGAGTAAAACAAGACCGTGGGGCGGCGCTCAGAATGATTTTTTAGAGTCAATGGCGGAAGCCGCAAAAGCGATTTCTGATGCCAACAGTAATAAAATTCTTTATATTAATATTATGAACCATCTTTCCGTAGACTGCGACTGCAGCGGCAGACCTGCAGCCCCGACAATGGCGGACATAGGGATACTTGCATCTCTTGATCCTGTTGCTCTGGATCAGGCATGTGTCGATCTTGTTTACGCGGCAAAAGACGGAAAAGATCTGGTTGAACGGATCGAGTCCAGAAACGGGCTTTTAACGATTGAACATGCGGAGAAAATCGGTCTTGGAAAAAGGAAATATAACCTTGTAAGGCTGAACAACTAAACTAGAACCGGAAAAAAAATGACAGCAAAAGAACTCAAATTAAATATTAATGCTATCCTCGTTTTAATTTTTATAATAACCTTGGGCGCAGTTATTTTTATTGTCCAGTATCAAACAAACAGCATCGTTACAAAACTTACTCTGGATCGCGTGAAGATGGCAAACATAAGTCTTATTAACTATCTGTCGGAATATGAAGAAAGACTTGTTATGCGCACCGGCGTTATCTCCAGCGATGAATCAATAGTATCTTATATAAAATCACGCGATTATACATTGCTTAGAAGATTTTTAATTAATTATTCACAAGGCATGGATTTTTCCAGCATCTGCGATGAGCGTGGAATTGTGCTTGCAAGATCGCATAGTGAAACAATGGGAGATGATCTTTCAAGGTTTAAAGCTATTTCTGAAGTTATAAAAACCGGTAAAAGCGCAACCTCAATAGAAAGCATAGATACCATTAACTCACCGTTGTCTATTTATGCCAGCGCGCCTATTTATGACGGCGATCATTTTATCGGAATAGTTAATATCATCTACGATTTGTCAAAATATGAATATCTTGATGATTTTAAAGAGCAAACCGGCTGTGAAGCGTCGATATTTTTAAATGATAAGCGAATTTCCACTACTCTTACCGATGAAACAGGTACAAGATTAACCGGTTCAAAGGCGTTTGATTTCATAACAGAAACAGTTATAGTTCAACAAAAAGAATACCTTGGGCATTTGGAACTGTACGGAAAAAGGTACGGCGTTTGCTATTCACCCCTTATTGTAGACGGTGAAATAATTGGAATGTTGTTTACCGGGATTGATATTAGATCCACTATAAATAATCAACGTTTAATGAATATATTAGTCTTTATTGCGGGTGTACTGGGTCTTATAGCAACTGCCGCATTTTTTATCGTTTCAGGAAAAATCAAAAAAAAATACGCCGATCTTGCAGAAAAACAGTTGAACCAGCAGATATTAATGGCAAAAATATCCAGAAGTTTTTTAACAGATACAGAAACAAGCAGCCTGATAACAAAAACAATGCAGATGGTCGGCGAATTTATGAATATTTCTCAGGTTCTTTTTTACAAGCTAAGCGACGACGGCGTTTCATTGTTCTGCAGCAACGAATGGATAAATCCAAACCATAATTTTCAATCGCGTATAGGTACTAATATACTCATTAAAGAACCGATGCTGTCAATTATTAAGAATCTAAAACCCGGAAGCGGTAAAAGTTCATGTTTAGCATCCGATGATCCGGTTATTAATAAAGCCATGAAACCTTACCGGTTAAGTTTTCAAAATTATATAACAACGCCTGTTTTTGTTAAAAACGAAATGATCGCCGCGATAGATTTTGGATTTGAAGGCGCCGCTTATAAATGGAGCGACAGCGAGATAAGCCTTGTTACTCTTTTCGCAAGCACTCTGTCAGGATTTTTAGAACGCGAAGCGATGGGCAGAAGAACATCTATCGTGGAAAATTCTCCTATAATGATTTTCTATTCTGACAGCGATGGTAAATGCGCTTACGCGAATCCGGCGGCTTCTATCGTTACAGGATATTCGGAATCGGAGCTGCTGGAAGGCGGCTTCGGTTTGATTCTAGATAATGAAACCCTTGATGATGTAAAAAATATCTATATTCCAAAGACAGTCCAGAATAAAACAGTTAAGCATGAGTTAAATATATATTGTAAAAACGGACAGATACGCATATCAGAAGTAACAAGTTTTCTTTTAAAAGACGGAATGGTCGCCGCGATTTGCGTGGATCTGACTGAAAAACGCACGCTGGAAGCGGAGTTAATTAAAGCAAAAGAAAAAGCCGAATCCGCGAGCCGCGCCAAGAGCGAATTCCTTTCCAACATGAGCCACGAAATGCGCACGCCGATGAATGCGATTATCGGTATGACAACGATCGCGAAAAAAGCGGCGGAAGAAGAACGCAGGCAATACGCTCTAAACAAGGTGGAAGAATCGTCTACCCATTTACTTGGAATAATTAACGATATACTTGACATGTCAAAAATCGAAGCGAATAAACTTGAGCTTTCGGAAGCTCATATCGAATTAAAAAGCCTTTTGCAAAAAGCGGTTTCTTTTATTCGCCTGCGCATGGAAGAAAAACAACATAATTTCTCGATGAATATAGACAATAATATTCCGTTATTCTACATTGGTGATGACCAGCGGCTGACGCAAGTGCTGGTAAATCTGCTTTCAAACGCGGCAAAATTTACGCCAAAAAACGGAAATATAAATGTCAGTGTATTTTTAATTGAAAGAAACAACGAACACTGTGATCTGCGTTTTGAAGTCACGGACAGCGGTATCGGTATTTCTCCGGATCAACAGGAAAAAATATTCCATGTATTTGAACAGGCGGAAAACGGAACAACGCGTAAATACGGAGGCACAGGGCTTGGTCTTGCAATTTCCAGACGTATTGTAGAACTGATGGGCGGAAGTATTTCAATTAAATCGGAACTGGGCAAAGGTTCAACTTTTATTTTCAATGTTAAATTAAAAATTAACATGGAATATTCGGAATTGTATAAATCTTCGGATACTAAAAAAGATGCAAATGAAAGTATACCCTCAGAGTTTAACGGTAAAAAACTTTTAATTGCGGAAGATATAGAGATAAACCGTGAAATTATTATTTCGCTTCTTGAAAATTCAGGCTTAATTATTGATGTTGCGGAAAACGGCAAAGAAGCTCTTGATAAAGCGTCGGTTAAAGGCGCGTACGATTTAATTTTGATGGATATGCAAATGCCCGAAATGGACGGACTTGAGGCAACGCGTCAGATACGCGCATTCGACAGTAAAATTCCGATAATAGCGATGACCGCCAATGTTTTTAAAGAAGACGTAGAAAATTGTTTAGCCGCCGGCATGAACGATCATATCGGGAAGCCGATTGATCTGGACACTGTAATTGAAAAATTAAAAAAATTCCTATAAAAAAAGCGCCGCTTGCGCGGCGCTTTGATTGATTAAAAATTAACGGGCATATTCCGTAATCCGCGTTTCGCGAATCATTGTCACCTTGATGCGTCCCGGATAGCGAAGATCGTTTTCAATCTTCTTGGCGATTTCCTTCGCCAGCTCTCTGGTTTGCTCATCGTTAATAGCTTCATTATTAACAAGAATTCGCAGTTCGCGGCCTGCCTGAATCGCGAAGGATTTATCAACTCCGTTGAAACCCGTCGCGATATTTTCAAGGTTTTCAAGGCGTTTCATGTAGTTGTCCAGCGTTTCCTTGCGTGCGCCGGGGCGGGCTGCGGAAATCGCGTCAGCAATCTGAACCAGAACAGCTTCAAGACAGGTAGGCTCAATATCATTATGATGACTGCCGATTGCGTTGATAATCCGCGGATCTTCACCCATCTTGCGCGCCATGTCCATACCGATCTCGGCATGGTTAAGATCGGAATCGGATTCTGTGCCTTTTCCGATGTCGTGGAGTAAAGCGGCGCGTTTGGCAATATCGCGGTTACAGCCGACTTCGGCGGCAAGCATACCGGCGATAACCGCTACTTCTTTTGAGTGGTGCAGTACGTTCTGACCGTAACTGGTGCGGAAATAAAGCCGCCCGAGCGCGCGGACAGCTTCCTGTTTAATATTATGGATACCCATGTCAAAGAGGACTTTTTCGCCTTCTTCAAATATTTTCTGCGAAATGTCTTTGCTTACTTTAATAACGATTTCTTCAATCCGCGCGGGATGAATCCGCCCGTCAAGAATAAGTTTTTCAAGAGCGATTTTCGCTATTTCGCGCCGAACCGGGTCGAAACAGGAAATGACTACAGCTTCGGGCGTGTCGTCGATTATAATGTCCGCGCCTGTTAAGGTCTCCAGAGTGCGGATATTCCTGCCTTCCCTGCCGATAATCCGCCCTTTCATCTCGTCGTTAGGCAGAGTGACAGTGGTAACAGTCACATCGCCCGTGACCTCGGTAGCCAGCCGTTGGATTGTTGTTACAAGGATGTCGCGGGCTCTTTTTTCCGCCGCGACATTGGCTTCCTGCTCGATTTTGTTTATCAGCGATTGAGCGTCGTGTTTTGCCTCATTTTCAAGGTCTTGAATAATTAAAGCTTTGGCTTCATCGGAAGTAAGTCCCGATATGCGTTCAAGTTCGGCGCGGTAACGCTGTTCCTCTTTGGAAAGCGCGTCCTCGCGAGCCTGATATGCTTTTTCTTTTTCGACAAATAACTGCTCTGTACGCTCGATTTGAGCGGTTTTCTTATCTATCGCCTCTTCTTTTACTACAACGCGGCGTTCATACCGCTGTAACTCAGCCCTGCGTTCCCGGGTTTCTCTCTCCTGCTGGTTCCTTTCACGGATTACCTGTTCTTTCGCTTCAAGAAGAATCTCTTTCTTCTTAGCCTCCGCTTCTTTTATTGCATCATGTTTTATACGTTCTGCAAATTGTTCCGATGCCGTAAGTTGAAATCTGGCGTAAAGCCATCTAATTATCCAGCCTAAAGTTAACCCGGCAAGTGGGAGGATAATGAACCATATCCACGAAGTCATTGCTTCACCCCTTTACCGAAGAAAATTCAAATTCTTTATAAGAATAGACTAAATTTAGTCAGATGTCAAGAAAAAGTATTAAAAATTGCGAAAAACGTCAAAAATGGCAGTTTACATGCGGAATTCGCTGCCTAAATAGACCTTGCGTACCATTTCATTATTGAGTATAACGTCTTTGTCACCTCGAGCGAAGATTTGACCGTCGGCAATGATGAAAGCTTCGTTGGTTATTTCGAGGGTGTCGCGGACATTATGGTCGGTGATGAGGATTCCGATGCCCTTGTTGGCAAGCTGGCGGATAATCTGCTTGATTTCAAATACCGCGATTGGGTCGATCCCGGCAAACGGCTCGTCCAGAAGTAGAAATTTTGGGGAAGTGGCAAGCGCTCGGGCGATTTCCGTGCGGCGGCGCTCTCCGCCTGAGAGAGTGTAGCCGTATTGCGACCGTATCCTACCGATACCGAACTCATCTAACAAGCTTTCAAGTTTTTCTTCTCTTTGGTCATCGTCTATATCACGCCGGCTTTCAAGGATTGCCCAAATATTCTGCTCGACTGTGAGTTTACGGAAAATCGACGCTTCCTGCGGAAGATAAGCGATCCCCATCCTCGCGCGGCGGTACATCGGTTTTTGGGTAATATCGGTATCATCCATCAGAACTATGCCCATCGTCGGCTGATAAAATCCTACAATCATATAAAAAATCGTTGTTTTGCCGGCTCCGTTGGGACCAAGAAGCCCTGCGACTTCTCCGTTCTTCATCTTGAAACTGACACCCTTAACAACCGCTTTTTTTCCGAAACTTTTATGTAAATTTGAAACACCGAGGTGATGCTCAACCGGCAGAGGCGCCGGAAGAGGAGATTTATTAATTTCTGGAGACTCAATAGTGATCGTTTTACACTCTAAAGATTCCCCGGCTTCAGAATAAAAATTCGCATCCGAGTTGTGATATGTTAATGCCGATGAGATGACTGCCGCCAGTACATCGTTTTGGATTTTATTATTTTCCATAAAACTAATTCATTATTGTTCCGGTCACCGCGCCTTCCATGATTACATCGTCAGTGTCCAGATCCACGCGGATTTTATCTGCGCGGAATTCATCGTCGCTTTTATAAACTATCGGGAAGCCGGATAGATCCAATAATCTATCATTACGATGATATATCGCATATTCCGAGCGGCAGACCATGTCATCCTTGAATAAACGTACCGAAATTTGTAAAACCGTAATTTCATTTTGATCGTCATATTCGATAAAGCGCCCTCTGGCGACTATTTCTCTTTCTCTGTCTTCTAAAGTTGAATTACCTTCCAAACGTGCGATTTTCAATTTACGATCGTAACGAAGATTGTCTGTATGAAACAAGATATTTTTATCTTCTTCGTGCCCCCAAACATTTCCGGTGCAGTTAATAAATTGATTGTCATCGCCTTGAATTTCGATTCTATCGGCGCGCAGCAGTAAATTATCGGATCTTACTTCCGCGTTCCCGATTAAAATCGTAGACGAACGCCCCAACGCCTTTGAGCCTGACATTCTATCCGCTCTGAAACTAAAAACGTCCGCTGATATTAAAATTGGATTAATGAGCAAAAAGAAAATAACAGCCAACGCCCTGCCCATTTTATCCATCCTCACCGCTTAACACGGTATCTTCCTGATCTTCTTCCTCGTCATCATCCTGTATAAAAGTGCCTGTCACTAAACCGGAAAAATCATACGTTCGTCTGCGCGCGTCCGCGGAAAGACCGATGCCGATAAATCTGGTTCCGTTTTTACGGCTGATAATAACTTCTTCTTCCACTCCTGTAGAGAATATCCGCTGTTCGTCTTTCCATGCAAGACTGTTTGCTTCAAGAATAATATCCTCAGATTCAACTTCCAGTTTGACACCGTTGGTCATTTGAATGTCGCCCGATTCAATTTCTACTTCGGCGTTTCCGCCATGCCCTGACGCATTTACGTCTATACCGCGATCTCCGTACTGTTCAAAGGAAAAATTTTGCAGTTTCATTAATCCCTGTTTTTCGTAACGTTCAGCCAGCTCCGCCTGAAACCGCGCGATTGGATCAGCCGATCTCACGCGTATATAATCGACATTTTTCATTACAAGGTCCGGCAATGTGTTTTCTGATGATGATGAATCGCCGTAATCGAAAGTACAGCCTGCAAGTAACAATAAAAATGAAACGGGAATGAATAATTTGTAAACAGCTCCGCGCGCGAAACTTTTAATATTTTTCATTTATTCTTCTTCATTGCGTTAATAAAATCCCTAATCAAAGGAGACGCCGCAGTGGGTTTTGATTTAAACTCTGGATTGAACTGTACGGCAACACCCCATGGATGGTTCGTCCATTCAACGCAATCGACTAATTTACCGCTTGGCGTAAAAGCGGCAAGTTTTAAACCGGAGTTTACAATTTCGTCGCGGTACTGATTGGAAAATTCATAACGATGGCGGTGGCGTTCTGTTATACTTTTCTCGCCGTAGGCTGTCATGATGTGTGTATCGTCTTCGTTTATCGTTTCGCCCGCGCCAAGCCGCATTGTTCCGCCGTCACTCTGGCAGATAACAGGATGTTTTGTGTCCTGAGCGAACTCAGCGGAATCGGCGTCCTTCCAGTTGAGAACGTTACGCGCCCATTCAATCACCATTATATGCATACCAAGACAGATGCCAAGATACGGTTTTTTATTTGTCCTTGCCCATGCGGCGGCTTTTATCATACCGTTAATTCCAAGCTCTCCGCCGCCGCCGGGAACAAGAATACCGTTTACATCTTTTAAGATTGTATCCGCGTTACCTGCCTTATCCAAATCTGACGCTTCTATTTTAACAGCTTCAACTTCTATACCGCACTCAAGGCTTGCATGAAACAACGCTTCGTAAAGCGATGTGTAAGTATCGTGAATTTCCATGTATTCGCCGACAACGCCGACACGCACTTTCCCCTGACGTTTATTAAAACGCTCCATTACGGAAAGCCAGGAGCGCATATCGGAATGGCGGCTTTCAACTCCCATTTTTCTGAGAATAACCTGATCCAGTTTTTGTTCATGGAAAATAATCGGTATCTGATAAATAGTTGTTTCTATATTGGGAGATGTAAATACAGCGTCTAAATCGACGTTTGTAAACTGCGCGATTTTCTCGTATGTGGATTCATCCAGCATTACAGGCGAACGGCAGATAAGTATATCCGGCTGTATCCCCATTTCCTGCATCGATTTGACCGAATGTTGGGTCGGCTTGGTCTTTAACTCACCGCCCGCTACCTCGGGAATTAGGGTCAGATGTACCGAAATGGCGTTCGATCTGCCGTATTCGTGGATCATCTGCCGGGCAACTTCAAGGTAGGGGATAGACTCGATATCGCCGACCGTGCCGCCGATTTCTACGATAACTACGTCAGTATCATTATCTTCTTTCGCGACTGCTAAAATACGGCTTTTTATTTCGTCGGTAATATGAGGGATAACCTGCACGCATTTTCCGTCATATTTTCCCTCTTGTTCCTTGCGAATTACCGAATTATAGACCTGTCCTGTGGTAATCGAGTTCGCCTGTCTCAGCCTGCCTTTGGTAAAACGGGCATAATTGCCTAAATCGAGGTCGGTTTGCGCTCCGTCGTCGGTTACATAGACTTCACCGTGAACGTAGGTGCTCATGGAACCGGCGTTTACATTTATATAGGGGTCGCATTTAACCATGCGGACATTCAACCCCCTGCTTTCAAGCAGCGCCCCGATGGAAGAAGCCGCAACACCCTTCCCCAAACTGGAACAAACGCCGCCGGAAACGAAGATATACTTATTCATGTGCTATAAGTATGGCGAATTTAAGGACAAAATTCAAGAGTTTATAAGAATATCATACCTTCTTCATCGCCCTATAATGCATTGTAATCGTTTTTCGAAACGCCTCATTTTGCCTTTGGTAAGCCGAATTGGTATGAATAAAATTATTATCCTCGCGTTGAGCCTTATAGTTTTTCCATTGAGACGCGGATAAACTTCCGTTTTTAAGCGCGGCAAGAACAGCGCAGCCGGATTCCCCCTGATGATTGCAATCATCAAAGCGGCATTGAGAAGACAGTTCTTCAATTTCCGCAAAAGCTCGAATATTCGCTCCCGCAGAACTGCAATTATTTACGTTAGTAGACATACAAAACCTCTTTTAAACGCATTTATAAATGCGTTTTTTACAGCGCAGTTTCCCGCGCAATTAAATCAAGCATGAATTCCTGTTTCATGCTTCTCCGGTAAATTTCCTGTGGAATCAATAACAGATTGGTTTGAGACACCGTATATTTTAGTGAGTATTTCCTGATTGTTCTTTTCTTCTGCTTAGAAGGTTAATGAAAAGATATAGGAGGAACGTCTGCAATATACGACATTTCCGAGTGTTTCATTTCTATACATAATATATCCTCCTTCGCTATTAGATTTTAATTTAACTTAATTTCTAATAAATTAATATAAATATAAATATTTGTCAAGAGGTTGAAAAATACAAAAAATGAACATTTTCGGACATTTATTTGAATAACTTTACCCTATGTCGTAAATATGTTTATATTGATATAATAAGAAAAATAAATTATTTTAGAATTTAAATGAGGATTTGAAAAATAATGGCAATTACATTTATAAATAAAAAATATTTTCTTGTTAATATTCTATTATATATTATTTATACGATTGCCTCGTCAATTTTTATTGTTATTTTGATTTATGGATTTAATTTTATTCCAAAACCTGAACATCACATAGATGAAAGATTATTGCTTTTTTATATACCTTTTTTTATATTTATTTATAATTTATTAGGTATATTATTATCAAGTATGATCTTTACAAAAAAAGTAATAACTATAATATTGTGGGTTTTGTTTATTATTAATGCAGTAGTTGTAATGGAAATATTTCAAACTTTTTTAAATATAATATTCGGAAATATTATTTCATGTTTATTAGTTATGATAATTTATTTTATTAAAGTAAAGGTTAAAGAGAATATATTAGTAAAGAAATAAAATGATTAATATTAATTATTTCTATATGAATGAAATACACTTATTGTATCGACATACCTATATTGTGCATATAGTGAATCATTTTTTGGAAAAAATATTTCTAACATAATCATTGAATTATTTAAATACCATATAATAAAAAAATTATCATTATTTTGTGATATATTATTAGGTGTACCATATAATTCAAAATAATAATTGCGTAAAATTGAGGGAGGCGTGGGAGCCTTTAGGCGACCTAGCCGAATGGAACCCAAAATGCCCGAACAGGGCATTTTGCAGTTACCTTTTGTTATGTGCCATTTGCCAAGGGTGTGAGTAAAATATCTAAATTAAAATTTATGATTTTTCCTTTTTTAATTTGGCTATTCGTTTATGTATAAAATTTTCAAGATCAATTAAAATTTGTGTTTGCCAATCCTGTTCCATTTTATTTTCATAGTGTTCGAAAGAAAATAGCTCATAAGCCTTCTTTTGCAGGGCTTTTGCTATTTTTTCCAGCATTGTATCAGTTGGGAATCGCTTCCCATTTTCTATTTGTGCAATGTAATTAGTTGCCGTATCTATTAATTCAGCTAACTTGGCTTGGGAATAGCCAAGTTCAGATCTATACGCTTTCATATTTGCGCCAAGTATTTTCCTAAGTTCCGTCATTATATATCTCTATGCTTTATAAGAGATTATATGTGGCTTAGGGCTATTGACACAAACAGCGGAATGCTATATATATGATATTATAAAGCGGTATGCTATCATTTTTATGAGAATTGCATATAGTTTTATAACCTTACTCCAGTATGGGAGAGGATAAAAATAAAGGAGTTCTTTATGAAGAACCTGCTTAAGCCGAAATATTCGGCACTTTTCGGAATTACTATTTTAATAATAGTAATGTTAATTTCATTGACTGGTTGTATGTCAATGATGTTGAAATTGGCTCAATCACAATACAAGGATCATGGAGTATTTGACAGATCCGTTCCAGTAGAACAGCAAAGTGAAGTAAGATTTATGTTTGTAAACATTAAATCTTTTAATGGAAAACCTGTTTCATGGGGTGATAAAGCAAATAATCAAGGCTTTGTTAAAGTTCCATCTGGTACAAATACAATTGTATTTGATTGGGTTCATGAAATGACAAAATTGACTAGTGTAGATTATAATTCAGTTAGAGGTGCAACTACTTATACATACACAACTACTACATCTAGCCTAAATAATATAACCTTTCCGAATGTAGAGATGTTGCCAGGTCATAATTATTTTCTTGGTGGCGGTAAGGGTAATGATGGACAATTAAGAATATGGCTTCTTGACCAAACATATACGCCAACAGGATATTATGGTGATATTGTCGCTAATCCGCCAAAAGAATCCAAAACACCTACAAAATTTGAAGGAACATGGAAAAATATATATGGTGAAACATTTGAATTTTCAGGAAATACATGGATTCAAAAAATGCCTCCATTAACTGGATCAAATACTGGACCCAATGAAGTTCGTATGAAAGGGACGTTTTTTGAGGATGGTGATTTTATTAAATTATATGCAACTGATACATCTATTGATGGAGGAAGATGGTTTAATTTAAAGGCTATGAAACAAGCATATTTTTGGAAATATAAATTGGAAGGTAATAATTTATTACTTGAACTTCCGTATATAATGCCTGAGATGTCATATGTAAAACAATAAAAATATTGTTAAAAGGCAAACGGAATATAACAAACGGTAACCCAAAATGCCCTGTCCGGGCATTTTGGGTTACGTTATGTGCAATTTGCCCATACTTTATTACACTTTAATATTATATATATTATTCTGTACGCAATTTAATTGGTACAAATATTTCAATTTGCCTGTAACCTAATGCTTTATCGGTTAAAGAAGTGCCGACAACGTGCCACAATTGTGAGCGTTTTTCATTTACATCAAGTGCAAAAGCCTTGCTGGAATTAACCCAATCCTGTATCACATTATAAACCTTTAAAGCTTCTTCATAGGGTTTCTGTGGTGCAATACCGGTTGCATATATTCCACCTTCAAAATCAATAATTTTAAACCCTTTTGTGTCATTTTCAGTTACCCATTCCTCAACTGCATACAACCATACAGTTTTTTGTGTTTTTTCATTAAAAAACATAAAATCTCGCGGGAAAAATTTATCTTTTCTTTTTTGATCAAGTTCCGACCACATTTTATTAAATTTCTTTTGATCCCCTTCCCCAGAAGTTACTATTCTACACTTTGGCAAAGTAATAATTTTGACCGTTTCCATTTTATTCTCCTTAAAAAAATGTCAGGTTAAACCCTGTAATTAAAATATATAACTTAATTTAAAATAAAAAAAGGGACATTTTCGGACATTTTATTTTTTTTCCAGCAACTAAGGTTGCTTAATGAGTAAAAGAAAATTTATCGATTATGACTGTAATATGGAACTGTTGAACCATGTCAACAATTGATCCGAAAAATAGGCTCTTCTCATCATAAGATATAAAGGCGGCTTAACTCTAATGTTATGCCCTAATTTACGTAAATCACTCGGCGTAATCCCAAATTCATGCTTGAAAGCCCTTCTATATGACCGTTCGTAATCGAATCCGTATTCAAGAGCAATATCTAAAACATTTAAATCAGTTTTTAGCAAAGGATCAATGCTTGCCGCTAATTTTCGTGAGCGTATATAATTTGTTATGGATTGATTAAAATAAACATGAAATAATCTTCGTAAATGGCGTTCCGAAAGAGAATATTTTTCAGCGAGACTTTCCGTATTGATATTTTTTCTAATACCTTCTTCAATATCAATTAATACATTTTCAAGCAAACTATCTTTACTTACCATAATTAATTATACGAATTTTTTTCCCAACGTTTTAATTTCGGGAAAAAACTCTGCATATCCTTGCGAGCTGTTTCAGCATCAGGGTATACATGCGGTACTCTAAACGGAATGCATATTTCAATAACACCATCCATTGTTGCGCTTGGGTATATGAACTTACCGTTTTTATAACAATGTTCACAATACTCTTGATTATCTGTGCCATCAGCATTTGAGCCTGGTTTAGCAAATTCAAATGGCGTAGCGCAAGATTGACAAATTTTTTCCATAGTTATATCTCCTTAAAATATATTAACAGTATCATAGGAAACTGTATTTTTAATTCTATATTGAAAAAAATAATATTAAAACCAACTATAGTTTACATTTTAGCAACCTGTGGTTGACAATATTAATAATCATTATTTTAATTAATATATTCAATTTATTTTTTATAATTCCCGGTTATTTCTATTATATTATTATCAGGATCATATAAATTAAAAAAATAATAATTCATATTAACACTTTTAATTTCTGTTAATTTCCCAATATTTAATATTTTAATTCTTTCATATTCTTCATTTAAATTTTCTATCCAGAAATTTAAAACAAATTTATTACCTCCATTTTCTTTATTGTTGTGGTTTTTTAGATTAGATTCATCCATAATTGAAAAACATTGATTAAAACCAAATGAAAATTCAGCAAATATATTATTAATTTTTGATGCTCGCATTGATAATAATTTTTCATAAAAATTTGTAGATAAATTAAAATCTTTTACTATTAAATAAATTCCAAAATGAAATTTATTATTGGTTTTTTGTACAATTTTGTTATTTATTGATAATAAATCATCGGTAGTAACACAAAATAATTTACTCATAGTAATAATTTTATCAATTTCAGGAAGAGATTGACCAAGTTCCCATTTAGAAATAGATTGTCTTGATACACCCAAATTCTCAGCCAACATTTCCTGTGAGAAACCGTTTTTTACCCTATATTCTTGAATTTTTATTCCAATATTTAACAAATTTTATTACTTTCCTTATTATAAAAAAAATAACAGAATAAATTTAACTTGTCAACCTGTAGTTGCATATTTTAGAAAATATAAAATCTTGAATTCAAAAATTAGTATATTATTTACTTTTTCGTGAACAAGAAATTTCGCTATCAAGCCATATTTCAATTTCCTTACTGATATTAATTATTGTATTATCTAAAGGTATGCGAATTCCCTGACAATCATGCTGACAATGTTTATTTCCCAATTTCCTGTAACAGCCATATCCCTTTGCAATTATTTCCTGTAAAAACAAAGGAAATTTTTCGATAACATTTAAATATTTATCTGTTTTCTTGGTTCTTATAATTAAACAATATCCATATCTCATAGAATAGGAAAACTGCCATAGACTTAGAGAATATATATCCCGTGGGGATAATGCCTTTTAGCTTTTATTTATAAATGAATAGGCAAAATTAACGTCACCTAATATGGTCATTATGCAAGTCATTCCCATATCTATATAATGCTGATGCAATTTTATAGCAAAATTTTGAATTTTTTTAGACAGCGAATGTAAAAAATCTTTCAATGTATCCAGTATGTCCGTATCTTCCTTTTTTATTAATCTGTAATCGCACCGTAAAAGATTATTGTCATTCCAATATCTCCTTGTCGTTCGTAGTTCCATTTCTGCAATCGACATAACTTTTAATCCCGTTAACATAATTGGATTTTTTGGGTACAATACTTCCAATTTTATTTTTGAAATATCCAGTATCTTTGCTTCCAAATCAATACCATTAAAAACAAGACCGCAAAGGCTTAAAAACCGTATATATTCAATTAGACTGGAAGTAGAAATTTTCGGATTCTTTTTTTTCCCTTTCTCGTCAATTATAGCCATACATGATGGTATTTTAGTTATTAATAATGAATTGCCGTTTTCAGCCGGTTTGCTATTGTAACCCATTTCAACTAATAAGTTTGTAAGATTATGCAAAAACGGATAGTCTGTCATGCTAGTCGGATTTTTTGGAGGCTTGTCATATAAATGACCATCCGAGATTAAATGGTCGCAAAATAAATACAAAAAATCCCTAAAGGCAATTACTCCTTTATTAATTTCCTTTTCACTAGCAATTTTTTTAAATATAGGTTTCAATTCATAATCTTCAGATATATTAGCAGGTATTAAATTTTTTTGGAATTTAGCCATTTCGCTGATTGGTTTTAGCGTTATTTTCCCGCCATGTTGTGTACTCATTTTATTGCTCCTTCTATTATTGTTATCATATTACTTTCAAAATAACAATAATATATCATGTTAGGCGAAGTAATATTTGTTTTTACTGTTTACGTTCTTTTATTGGAATAAGCAGATCCAGTTGAAGCATTTTATCAAATTCTTCATCATCAGGCAGCATATAAAGATTAATGTAATTTAAATGCTCCTCCAAAAAACCATTCATATCTTCTGGTTTTCCCCAAGCAATTTCATATTTTTCGTGAGTGTTTGCCCAACTATAAAACGGTTCCCAACAATGAAAATCACCAAGCGGAATCATAAAAGCTGCATATAATCCTCCAGGAAATTTCTTTTTTACAAACGGCGGCGAAATCTTCATATCGTCCGGTATTGTAACCCAGCGTTCATAACCACGATCATTACCTTCAGGCTGTGATCCATTTGGGGTGTTATTAAATCCATAATGGCGAAAATCGGGTTTTATTTCTGTTAGTTTTTTATCTTTTATAAACTGGTGCAGTAAATCCCCAGTTATTTTTTCTGGTCCAGGTTCACCTCCGATATTATAAATTGAAGCAACTGTTGCCGGCGGCAAATAAACAATCCGAATATCTCTGTCTGTCAGTTTATTTAATTTTTCATTTGCTTTAATAAGATCATCCATTGTCTTATCCTCCTTAAAATTAATTTTAGAGGTAGTTAGAGAATCAACAATTTCCAATAAGCTTTCATCATCCAACAATTGCAGTTTTGTGTTATTTATGTTCAGATGTTCAATAAAAGATTGTATTACATTTTTAATTGTTGTTAATGCGGTTATTTCATCCCCAATTTCTTCTAAACTTTGTTGAAATACCTCAATTAATTTCGAAGTGTTTTCTGATGGCAGTATTTCAGCGATAGATTTTAAAGGTATTCTAAGCTTCCGCAGAACAATTATCTGTTTTAAACGTAATATAGTCCCTTCATCATACGTCCGATACGAGTAATCCTCCTTTATTGATGATTTTATCAAGCCGATCTGCTCATAATAACGTAGCGTCCTGGTTGATATTTTAAATTGTTTTGATACCTGGCTTATTGTTTGTAATTCCATAAAAACCTCCATAAAATTAAGTCTAAGGGTTGACGCGGCGTCAAAGTCAAGTAAATATATAATTTTTTCCTGAATATTATACTTTATTTTTCTTATTATTTTAAGTGAGTTATTATATATTTCCAAGCCATTTTAAATATTATTTCGCTTAACTATAATTAGGCGATGTATTTAATTTTTATCCTCTTATAAATTCAATTATATCAGATATTTTATCAATTATTTTCATGGGTTTTATATTATAATCTTCCAATTTTAATCCTTTTCTATTAATCCATATGGAATATATTCCTAATTTATTAGGCGGGTCGATATCCCATACTAAATTATCTCCAACCATTATTATTTTTTCATTTTCAACTTTTGTTGTTTGTAACATATGCTCATACATTTTTATATCGGGTTTGCCGTATCCTGCTTCATCCTCGATAAAAATATAGTCAAAATATTTTTCAATATCAAAACGTCTCATCTTTTTTCGTTGACTTTCGGAAGTTCCGTTTGTCATTACACCTATTTTAATATTCATATCTTTTATTTTTTGCAATGTTTCAGAAACATCATCAAATAAATACCATAAAGTTTCATGAATATTTGAATAGTTATCCGCGAAATTTTCTAACGCGTTATTTTCAATATGAAAACTCTCTAACGCTAATTTTACAATTTCTCTTCTTGCGTTAATAATATTTTTTCTTCCGATTCTGTGCCTTTCGGGATCTCCCCAATACCATTTTTTTGTTTTATTTATTTTTTCCAGTAAAATATTTTTTTCAATATTTATATTATTAGTTTTGATGAATTCATCTGTAGCTTTATCCCATGCTTCATTTGATACAAGATCAAAAGCCATTAAAGTATCATCTAAATCAAATAAAATTAAATCTATTTTCATAATTATTTCTATTGTTTTTTAATAATATTGTCAATGTGTTGTTTTTTTGCTTCCATTGTAAATGTTGGTAATAATTTCTTCCATTGGTTTCTCAACCGTGATTGTAACGGTTTTTGGTTCTCCAAGATTTTGCTGCAAATTTTTTAAGGTATCGTCGTAAACTTTAACGCCGTGGTTGATTATTATTACATGATCTGCCAACTGCTTTACATCTTCAAGGTCATGTGTTGTAAGAATAAATGTTGTGCCCGAGTCATTAAGTTTTTGAATAAACTCGCGGATTTTTCCTTTTGCGATTATATCAAGTCCGATTGTCGGTTCATCAAGAAAAACGATTTTTGGCTTATGCAGCATTGCCATGATGAACTCGCATTTCATGCGTTCACCGAGCGATAAAACGCGCGTAGGTTTGTGCATAACATCTTCAATTTCGAAAAGCTGCGCGAGTTCATCAAGACGCGATTTGTAATCATCTTTTGAAATTCCGTAAATGGCGCGATTCATGTTAAAGCTGTCGACAGGCGGGATGTCCCATACAAGCTGTGATCTCTGCCCGAACACCGCGCCGATTTTTGCCACATATTTTTTTCTGTTTTGGTGAGGGGTGCAGCCAAGCGATACGATTTCGCCGGATGTAGGGTAGAGCGCTCCGCAAAGCATTTTTATGGTAGTGGATTTTCCCGCTCCGTTAGGTCCCAATATTCCGCAGATTGAACCTTCTTCTACGTTAAACGAAATATTATCAACGGCTTTGACAATAACCTTTTCGCGCACAAAGAAACTTTTTAATGTTTCCTTCATTCCGCTGCCGCGCTGATAAGTAGTATAAGTCTTAGACAAATTATTAACGCTGATAATATTCATAATCACCCTCCAACGCCTTCATATAATTTCACCATAAACTGATAAAGCCAAATTCCTAGAATCATAAAAATTGCGCATGGAATTACAGCGAACAAAACCGAAGGATCGAGCCTTCCAAGCAAAGCTGACGCCGGAAAAAATCCAATCATTCCGACAGGAATTATAAATGTTGCAATTCCCTTTATTATGTTTGGAAAAATGTTTATCGGGTATTTTCCAAAGGTAAGTATGCTGTCAAATATTTCCGGGATTCGCGAATTTCCCACCCACTTAAATGATGTTGCCGCCATGATTAAATTAATACCTGCCATGACAGCGAAACCTGCGGCGAATAGAAGAAGAAATACCGGTATCGAAGCAAGAGAGACAATTTCAATTTTTATTATTGAAAAAGCGAACAAAATGCCGCCTCCGATTATCAAACCAATACTTTCTGCGTCAAAATTTGTAGAAATTAAAAAAAACAACGGGTTCATCGGTTTTAAAAGGACAACCTCGAAGCTTCCTTCGCGTATATGCTGCAAGGTTGCCCACAAAACATTGCTGAACATAATGCTTGCAATTCCCTGCGATAAAATAAAAACTGATTGCATCAATAGAATTTCATAAAAATTCCAGCCGGGGAAACTTGCCCCTGCGCGGTAAATCAATATGGAAACAAGCGGAAATAGCGCGTTGTAACCGATTGTTATAATCAGCGACAAAAGAAAATTAAGTCTGTACGTTACGGCTCGCGCCATAGCGGTTTTTATACATTCAAAATAAATTAATAAAAATCTTTTCATTTTAATTACGCTCCAACAGCGGTAAATTGCTTCATCGCCGCTTTGTACATCAGCTCTGAAGTCAAAAACATAACCATTACCGCAGCCGCCTGAATACCTACTATTGACGGAATTGATATTTGTATGTCACCTAACGAGTATTGTCCAAGAAACACCATTGCGGGGACATACGACGTATACTGAAACGGAAGAAAAAACTGTATTACCTGCAGCGTTTTTGGAAAAAACACAAGGGGAATAAACATTCCGGAAAATATGCTGCTAATAAAAGAGTAAACTGCTCTTAATCCGCCTGTTTGAACAATCCAGAATGACGCCATTCCAAGGCAATAATGCACAAAGAAATTCATAAGGTATGCAAGCGCGATAGATAAAATTGTCCAACCAATGTATGCAGGGCGCATGTCGATTTTAAAAAGAAAGGTAAAAATCAAAATACATGGTATAAACTCAACGATAAAGCCGAGAATCCTATGTCCGACTTTTTGCGAGAACGCGAACAATCTGTGATCCATCGGGCGAAGCGAATAGGTGAGAAATTTTCCTGTTCGTATGAGCATATCGAGGTTCCAGTCCGCAAAATCCATCGTAAGATAACCGATTAAAGCGACAGCGCCAAAGTAGCGGATCATCTGCGAGAGTTCCATTCCGTTTATGCTTTGGGCATCGCCGTAAACTGCCGTCCAGATAAAGTATTGCACGAGAAAGTACACAGGTCCCACAAAGATTGATACCATAGAATGAGTGCGGTAGGCGCCCCACTCTTTAAAAGTGACGAAGGCTACCGCTTTGATGATGTTTAATTTTATTTTAATTACGTTAAACATTTTTCTGTTTTTTGTTTCCTACTCCCTATAATAAGCCTGACCAAATTACATTCTGCACATTGAACTGCGCTCTGGAGAACCAGCCCTCTTTCGCGAACGGTACAATCCATGAAGCGACAAGTTCTTCCTTTGGATCGATGTAAAGCGAACACGCGCCTGAACCTTCGTGCATATATGTGCTTCGTGACATTGTAAACGCAG
>Ga0209755_10002418_pt1 | contig 25737 bp, 22 predicted proteins | sample TergutCo191P1_FD_187301 | JGI IMG/M metagenome (GOLD analysis project Ga0209755, IMG submission 187301) | Cornitermes sp. P1 segment gut microbial communities from Petit-Saut dam, French Guiana - Co191P1 (SPAdes) (version 2) | ecosystem: Host-associated > Arthropoda: Insects > Digestive system...
CGGACTTCCGTCCGTGCAACTTTCCGCCGCGCCTCCTTCTCTTCCGAACCGGCTACTCGCCGATCCGTCTCTCTCCCCTTCCCTAATACCCGACCCTTTTCTAAGTCGGGCTTGTTGCCAAATATCACCGCCTGACCGCTGTCAGGCTTAGGGGTATATCCCCCTACTCGCGTTTTTAGCGCAAGTTTCTAGAAGATACTATTTCCTTCCGCACTTTGTCAAGCGCTTTAAAAATAATAATCTCTTTTATTGTGTGTTAATTACGCATGGAAAAACGCCCGTTTTCTTATCGTAATCCCTCGGGCGTGCGTTTTTTCAAAGATGTTTCTTTGAAGCCTTCTAATCCCGGTATTCAAACCTTACCCAGCGCCTTACTAAGCACCGAGCGAAGATTCACTCATTATAACATTAAATAATTTATCAATTTTTTCTTATCTTGTCAAGCAAAAATTAAAAATAATTTTTAATTTTATTATTAATAACTGACTTCCGTACAATTAAATAGAATAAAATATATGAAAATCATACACCGAAAATCTTAAAAAAGACTTAACAAAGTATATATCATGGTATATATTGTAAATATAGGAGAAATTTATGCAAACTGCACGGTTATTTTTAAATGGCAGAAGTCAAGCTGTAAGGCTTCCAAAAGAATATCAATTTAATGGAGAAAAGGTATATATACAAAGAGTAGGAGACGCTGTGATTTTATTTCCAGTTGATAAAGAATGGGAAGTATTTATGCATGGATTAAATAATTTTTCAAATGATTTTATGTCAGAAGGAAGATTACAGGATATGGATCAAAACAGGGAAGAAATATAGTGTTTTTACTTGATACTAATATATGTATTTTAATTATAAAAAATAAGTATGAAAATGTATTGAAACATTTAAAGAAAAATATAAATAAAGGATTACATATATCAAGTATTACCTTAGCGGAATTGGAATTTGGCATTGATAACGCGAATCCGGAATATTATTCTCGAAACAGAATTGCATTAATAGAATTTTTAACATTATTTAAAATTATGAATTTTGATGAAAACGCATCAAAAGAATATGGAAAAATAAAAAAGTATTTAAAAGATAGAAAATGTTTAATAGAGCCGTTTGATATGTTAATAGGAGCGCACGCAAAATCACTAAAAATGACATTGGTGACAAATAATACAAAAGAATTTGAAAAAATAAATGAATTAAAAATAGAGGATTGGACAAAATAAAAATAAATTAGAGAGCCTGTATGATAGATTATATCAACGATAAATAGGAGCCTAGAGCGTCATAATAATTAAAATCTCCAGCTTCCAAAAGCCTGCACCGGACAATAGTCCCGGCGGAGAGAAGAGTATTATTATTGATAACTTTCACTTTCAAATAATTTTCAGAAGTTCCTCTATTCTCTATTCCCTTTTCCATTTTTTCTTTGTTCTCTATTAAAACATCAACTTCACGCCCAAGCCACCTCTGTACATAAGCCGCTCTGCCTGCTTTCGCTAAATCGGTTAATTTCTGCACACGTTTTGTTATGACGCTCTCTGTCACAGTATCTTTAAAAGAAAAAGCCGGAGTCCCTTTTCTTTTTGAATACGGAAAAACATGAATCCATGCAAAATCTAATTTTTTACATAATGAATATGTTTCTTCAAACTCAATATCAGTTTCACCGGGAAAACCTGTAATAATATCACAAGCTAAAAACGGATCGTCTTTTGAATTTCGTAAAAGAGTGACAGCTCTCTCTACAGTTTCTCTGTTGTAATCTCGTCCCATTTTTGTAAGAATTTTATCACTGCAAGATTGGATAGATAAATGAAAATGAGGACGAATACGCGGATGTGATAAAACTTTTACAAGTTTTTCATCTACGCTTTCAGGCGCGAGGGAAGAAAGCCTGATAGCGATTTTCTCAGAACCGGGCGTTTCTAAAGAACCGGACGTTTCTAAAGAACCGGACGCTTCTAATGAACCGGGCGTTTCTAATGAACCGGGCAACAAGAAATCTAAAAGCTCTGCAAGTTTCAAACACTCTTTGTTATTTTCTCCCTGTTCTTTATTCTTTGAAAAACTGTACTGCGAAATATTAACCCCTGTAAGCACAACCTCGGCGTGTGTCTTTTCAAGTATCCGCAAGCGGGATAAAACCTCATCAGCATCAAGGCTGATACTTTTCCCGCGTACCAGACGGATTTTGCAATAAGTGCAATGCTTGTCGCAACCGTCTTGAATTTTTAAAAAACTGCGGGTATGGCTTGAAAATTGCTGCGGATTGAAAGAAAAAGTTGAGAATTGCGAATTGGAAGTTGAAAGTTGAAAATTATTATTTATTAATTGATCCAAATACCCGGGTAATTCCAGAATATTATTCTTATTTACAATATAAAGACGCTTTTTACTGCCGGTTTCCAATTTCAAAATATCATCTTTATTTAATTGCGCGTAACAGCCTGTAACAATAACGCTGGAATCTGGGTAATCACGTAACGCTTTCCTGATAACACCGCGCGCTTTCTGATCGGCTTTTGAAGTAACAGTACAAGTATTAACAATTACTACAGATGGATTATCCCCTATCCTCTGTTCTCCGAACCTTCGGTTCGAATTTTCTGTTATGTGAACAAATCCGGCTTTTATAAATGCATCAATAATAGCCTCGCTCTCAAGCTGATTTAATTTACAACCCAATGTAAAAAGTAAAAACGAAGGCTTCTTTGCATCGTACTGTTCTTTGTTCATTATTCTTTACGTTTCTAAAAAACCGAGTGTTTCTAACAAACCGGACGTTTTTAACAAACCGGGCTTAGTTGCTTATTGTTCGTCTAATCCGATCTATACCTCTCCTTGCATCTTCTAATTGTGAATTTAAGGAGAGTGCTCTTTCATAAGCTTCTATCGCGCTGTTTGAATCTCCTGCATATTCACGGGTAAAACCTAGACGGAACCACCAAGAGGCGTTGCCTGGAACCCAATGAACTGCCGTAGAAAGAGCGATATCTGCATGGCGGAATTTTCCTTGACGGATATAGATTTCACCCATGTGATAATATACTAAAGAAATTCTCTGCCCTTCAGGAGCTGATGCTGCATATTCTTGAAAGAACTGCAATGCTTCGTCATTTCTGCCTTGTTGGAAATTTATTTCGCCTAAAATTTGCGTTATCCTGACATCGAAACGGTTTATCGCCCTGCCTGCTCTTGCATAACGCATCGCCTCGTCTAAACGGTTAAGACGCAGAAGCGACCAGCAGATTACAACATGTGATTCCATATTACTCGGGTTTTCTGCGATTTCTTCACGGCAAATACTGACAGCTCTTTCATAATTACCTGAGTTATATTCGGCTAAAGCATCCGGGGGACGGTTTTGTGCGAAAATATTTAAAGTAATAAAAATAAAAATAAAAGTTAAAAAAATATTTCTTGTCATATTAAGTTTTTCCCAACCATAGTACATCTGCCGTTGAATATACAACCTGTTTCCATTAAGATTTCCGGAGCGGTAACATTCCCTGCAAGTTTTCCTGTTACTGTTACTTCAACTTTTTCAACAGCGGTAACATCACCTTTTACCTGCCCTCTTATAAGAACCCTTAAAGCGTTAATATTAGCGTTTACAACCGCATTTTCGTCAATCACCAATAATCCTGTCGCATTTATTTCCCCGGATACTTTCCCTCTTATAAGAAAGGGTTTTTCAAAATGGAGAGTTCCTGTAAAATCAATATCGGGGGACAAGATTGTGTCAAAATCGCTGTCTTCCATGAAGTCATTGTATATTTCTGTCATTGGCAATAATTATATCATTATTTAAGATGTTTTGGGAAGTACACCATTTTTTTATTGTAGAAATGTAAAAAAGGGAGTATTCTTAATTAAAAGAATTACTTGTTATGGAGGTAACATGGATTTTGTATCTGAAATGAAAGCCAAAGCAATATCTGTATCTAAGAGGCTTGTTCTGCCTGAGGGGACAGACAAACGGATCATCAGGGCTGCAAGAATACTGGTGGATGAAAAGATAGCTGCAAGCGTTACTTTATTAGGGAAGTTAGCGGATATTCAAAATGCTGCAAGAGCGGACGGGATTGATTTAAAAGGGATTGATATCGTTTCTCCTGAAGCTGAAACAAATTTAGGCAAATATGCAGAGACCTATTATGAATTACGGAAAAATAAAGGGATGACACCGGAACAGGCAAGAATCGAAATAACTGATACCTTGCGTTGGGGTGCAATGATGGTACATCAAGGGGATGCAGACGCAATGGTTGCAGGTGCAGAATCACCGACAAGCAATGTATTGAGAGCGGGGCTTGCTATCATCGGTACTATCGAAGGTCTTAAAACAGCTTCTTCCTGTTTTGTTATGACAGATCTTGACAAACAATACGGAAAAGAAGGGGCGATGATCTTCTCTGACTGCGCGGTTGTCCCTAATCCTACAGCGGAACAACTTGCAGATATCGCTACAAGCGCTGCTCTTTCATGTAAAGAATTTTTAAACACAGAACCTGTAGTCGCTTTATTGTCATTCTCTACAAAAGGCTCTGCAAAGCATGATGATGTAGCAAAAGTGCAAGCAACAGCGGAAATTTTAAACAATAGAGGAGTTAATTTTATTTTTGACGGAGAATTACAAGCTGATACAGCCCTTATTCCATCGGTATTAGATAAAAAAGCTCCAGGCAGCCCGGTACGCGGGAAAGTTAATGTCCTTGTATTCCCGGATTTAAACGCAGGGAATATCGGTTATAAACTGGTTCAAAGGCTGGCTAAAGCACAAGCATTCGGACCCTTCCTGCAAGGATTTGCAAGACCTGTAAGTGATCTATCCAGAGGCGCATCTGTAGATGATATTGTAACTACCTGTGCTGTTACATTATCACGTGCATAAAAATTTGTTGCATTATGAATAAATTCAGGTTTATAATTAATAAAATTTATTAAATATCCTTAAGGGGGGAATTATGGCAACGACAAAAAAACCAACCGCAGGTAAAGCAAAGACCACTGCAGCTAAACCTGCTACTACTAAACCTGCCGCAAAAAAACCGGCAGCTAAAACAGCCGCAAAGAAACCGGCAGTGAAAAAACCTGCCGCAAAACCGGCAGCCAAATCAACAACAAAAAAACCTGCGGTTAAATCCACCGCAAAGAAACCGGCAGAAGCAACCGGTACAAAAAAAACTTCAACAAAGAAAGCACCGGCAGACAAAGCAAAATTCCGCAATTTATTTGACGCATATATACAGGAAAAACTTCCGCGCGATCAGGGTTATATTGTTTCATCATTCTTTAATGAAACAAACGCTTATTCAATCTACGAAATCGTATCCTATGCAGGCGTAAAAGAAATATTCCCTTCAGGCGAAGGATTGCAATTTATTTCTGGCGGAAAAAAACTGCATATTCTGGTAGAACCTGACACCTATCACAATAAACCTGTCGAACCGGTTTCAAGACCGGAGGGTGAAAAAATTCCAAAAAGGTTTAATGAGCTGGAAACTTACATCACAAAAAATCAAAACAGAATTTATATCTCCAAAGAACCTGTAGAAACAACAGGCTCTTTTACAGTTTTAAAACCTAAAGGAATAAATTTTGCGGTTGTGTTTTATCAATTACCGGATTTATTTGAAACAATAGCGGAATTCTTTACGGATTCGCTTAATAAACAACGCAAAGTCCCTCAGCGTGATGCGAAAAATGCGGCAAGCTTAGTCGTTTCTATCATTAAAAAGACTATGGGTTTTGAAGGGCTATACAAATAAACTTTTATACGACATCTGACCTGCGGTCAGACGTCGCATAAAAGCGCGATAGACGACATTGCAGCGCTGCGCTTGCAACGCCGTCTATCGCAGTGATTTGCGTCGGGCTTTGCCCTACATTTGACCTTCGGTCAAACGTCGCAAATCACCATTGTTTTTATCTGACCTGCGGTCAGATTTTTTTGCTTACGGCGACATCATATACGTTACGCATTACATGAAATGCGGTAAAAACGCTTCTCACTTTTTACTTCTTTATATAAATTCCTTGAGGAAACCTTCAATAAAGGTTATATTTAAATTAGGGTAGATTTATGGAAAATTTGAAAATACTTTATAAATGGTTTGACGATAACCGTAATTCAATAATCTCCGATCACATAAATGAATGTGTTCTTTTAAAGGACAACGCTATAATAGGTTATTATCCCGATACTAAAACCGCTCTTTTAGCTGCAAAGAAAAACGGGTTTATTATGGGAGAATTTCTAGTTCAAGACTGCATTACCGCTGAAGATGAATCAATGATGTATTACAATCAGGCAGTTTGTTTTGGAATATAATGCAATTACGTTTCTTCTTCCGGATAAGCGAAAACAAGCAATTATTTTTGAAATTCAATTAGGTATTCCGGAACCTATAAATAATTACATAAATGAGAAAAATATATGGAAAAGTACAATGGCGCTTGTTGATACAGGCGCCACCGGATCATGTATAAGCCGTCGGTTTGCAACAAACGCACAATTAAAACCTATCAAGTTGGGGACTGTAATTGGTGCACATGGTATTGCAATTGTTCCTGTTTATCAAATAGATATTTTATTACCAAATGGTATTTACTTTACAAATATGGAAGTAGCAGAATTTTATGGTAACATAAATTTTGATTTTATAATTGGAATGAACATACTCCGCATGGGTGATATGGCTTTAACAAACGCACAAGGAAAAACCGTATTTTCTTTCCGTATACCGCCTGCAGAAGAACACATAGATTTCATTATTAAAAAATAAATATGTGTTTATATCCGCAATCTTAGCTATCTGCTAACAAACTAAGATTGCAAATACTGTTAGTTGTTAACTGCTCTCTCAAGGACGGACCAGCCGGAAACCGAGAAAGTTGTACCTGCCGTCGCCGAGATCGTCTGTGCACCGAACCTCTGAACAAGAGGATGCGGCCACATCTAACCAAGACCCGCCGCGAAGAACACGGTAATCGCCAGACTCTGCACCGGTATAATCGGTTTTCTCTGTCGCCGGATAATCGCCCCACCAGTCCCAGCACCACTCCCATACATTCCCGTGCATGTCGTATAAACCCCATTGATTTGGTATTAATAAACCTACCTGATGCGTCTTTTCATTCGAATTTCCCTTCGGTGAGTCTATTGTATCTCCAAATGCATAAAACCAAGCGTATTCTTCCAACTTTGTTTCATCATCTCCGAAATGCCAGGATGTTGACGTTCCCGCTCTGCAGGCGTATTCCCACTGCGCTTCTATCGGCAAACGGTAACCGTCGTTTGCCCATACCGCTGTTACAGTTGCTGCTGTTATTGGATACCCTGTTGCAGGCGTTCTTGCTGTTATTGTATATACAGGCGTAAAACCTTCCCTCGTACTGAGTTTATTACAAAACTCTACAGCGTCAAACCACGTCACCATCTCTACAGGTCGCCTGCCTTGCGTTTCCCCTTCTGCCGGTTCCCGTCCGGTACCTCCATGGAAATAACTTGGATTTTCACCCATAACAGCTTGATATAAATCCTGCGTCACCGCGTACTTGCTCATCTTAAACGCGCTTAATGTCACGGAAAATGTAGCGTCATTATTAGTAATGTCAGGACCCATTGTAAATGTCCCTTCGGGTATCTGCACCAATCCGCTTGCAAGAATCGCTTCTGTATTTCTTGTTTCACTGCACTTGGAACAGGTTTCTGTTTTTACGCCGTCTTTAAATTCTGCAGGGGCTGTTGTCACTTCCCACTCCCATGTGTGAGTGCAATCGCCGTTACCGCAGGCGAATAATATTACTGCGGTTATTGCTGTAATCCCAATTAATTTTTTTACGATCTTCATTCTGTGACTCCTTTTTCTTTTATTTTTATTAAAAAGCCTTTTATCCAGATCGTTGAACCGAAGATTCACAGATCCGCAGGCGTTTTTCCTGTGAGCAAATTTATCCCCTGAGAAAAGATGATATAGGTAATTTGTAAAGTTTCTTCTATAAAGGAGAGAGAGAGAGAGAGAGAGAGAGAGAGAGAGAGAGAGAATTTGAATTCATATCAGGTTTTGAGTTACTTTTAATAAAGTTTGTTTCTCCTGTCATTAATAAAATATTATCATTTTTAATATTTTTATTCAAGGAGGATTCGTTATTTTAAACCGCTTTAACCGAATGATTTATAAAATCACTTTGCTTCCGCTTTTTCAATCTCCGCTTGAGCTACAGCGAGTAATGCAATCGGTACTGAGTACGGGGAGCAGGAAACATAGTTTAGACCTGTTTCCATGCAGAAGCGCACGTTTGCAGGGTTTGCGCCGTGTTCGCCGCAAAGACCGCATACTAAATCGGGGCGGGTTAAACGTCCGCGGTTTGTCGCTATGCTGATTAGTTCCTTTACCCTGCTATCCAATGTGCTGAAGGGGTTGCCGTCTATTAAGTCGAATAAGGTATAATCGGGCATAAAGGCTGTAAAGTCGTCTCTTGAAATACCGAGCGTGGTCTGTGTTAAATCGTTGGTGCCGAAACTGAAGAAACGCCCGTACTTGGCGATTTCTCCCGCACCGAGAGCGGCGGCGGGTAGCTCTATCATAGTCCCAATCTTGTAATCAATTTCTTTCGCTTTCATTTCTTTTCTGAGAGCTTCTTCAATATCAACAATCCCTAAATAGTTGGAACCTTCGATCTTTTTACCGTACGCGATTAATTTTAATTCTGACATGTTCATTACAATGGGAACCATAACCTCAGGCTGAGCGTTAATTTTTTCTGTACGGAGTTTATATGCAGCTTCAAAAATCGCTTTTACCTGCATCGCGTAAATTTCAGGGTATGAGACTGCAATACGGCAGCCGCGATGACCGAGCATCGGGTTAAGTTCATGAAGAGCGTCAATACGTGATTGAATTTCCGCTTTGGATACTTTTGTTTTTTTCACTTTCGCGACATGTTCCATGTAATCCGCCAAACTGTCATTTGTTTGGGGCATGAATTCATGAAGAGGTGAATCTAAAAGACGGATAGTAACTTCCTTGCCTTCCATTACTTTCATGATGCCGTAAAAATCTTCCCTCTGCATAACCTGAAGTTTATCCAGCGCTTTTTGGCGTTCTTTTTTATCATCAGATAAGAGCATGTCACGGAAAACATTTATACGATCCCCTTTTAAGAACATGTGTTCGGTGCGGCATAAACCTACGCCTTCCGCGCCGAAACTTAAAGCAAGCTGCGCGTCTTTGGGAGTGTCGGCATTGCAGCGGACATGGAAATTTTTTAAGAAACTTTTTGTCAAACCGATAAATTCTATCAAGCCTGATTCTTGCGGGTTCGGTTCGATTAAATCCGCTACACCAATATATACAGAAGACTCGCCGTAGAAAGGAACATCGATAGTGATATAATCGCCCTGAGAAAAACTAAATTCGCCGAGTGTCGCTTTGCTTCCCTTTATTTTTAATACAGGCGAAACAAGAGAGACCTTACCGTACTGGCGGGCGACAACCGAGGCGTGAGCTGAATAACCGCCTTCCGCCGTTAATACCCCTGTACTTACTTCTATCGCTTTTACATCCTCTGCAAATGAAGATTCTAAAACTAAAATAAAACGATCATCTTCACCATGCTGAGAAGCGGATTTTTTCGCTTCTAACAGCGCATTTGTACTGAAGAAAACCCTCCCTATCGCGGCTCCAGGTGCGCCTGCTATACCGCCCTTCCATGATTTTAACCCCTTTACGCTTGCAGGATTAATTACAGGATGGAGAATTTCATTTAACCTTAAAGGATCGATTGCCTTGACAATATAGGCTGCATCAACAATTTTGCGTTTTTGAAGATCAAGCAAGAGTCTAAGATCAGATTGTGTTGATTTTTGATCGACTAATCTTTGTTCAATAAGCCATAATTTTCCGTTTTCAACTGTAAAACGGACATGGCGGATTTCTTTAAATTTATCTTCTAAAGTCAATGCGATTTTTTCAAGCTGTTTAAGGTGCGCTTCATCGATCTTGTTGATCTCGTACCCTGTTTCCCCGATCTCGTTAAACTTTCCTGTGAAATATTTACCTTGTAATTTTTTTTCGCCGGTAACAACATTGCGTGTGTAAAAATATCCGGAACATGAATCTTTGCCGTAATTCCCGTATACCATAGGCTGAATCATAATGGCGGTGTCATTATCGTTTTGTTCGTCAATACTTAACATTCTTGAGATTTCATTAAGAGTTATTAAAAGCTGGCTTTCCGCATTATCGAAAAATCCTTCCGGGAAATATTTAGCGTATTCATTCATATATTCCAAAGCGGATTTTTTCTTTGGAAGAGGCGTTTTATCTTCTTCGCCGTGCAATTCGTTGGAAGGTCCTTTAATACCAAGCATCCGTTTAAGAAGCCTAATTCTTGCCGATACTTCTTCCTTCTCTTTTTCCTTTCCTTCCAGCTCTAAAATACGCTCTTCTATCATCATCATACCATTGAGAAGAAAGAGAACCTCGTTAGCGGCAAAATCAGCTCCTACCCATTTTGCAAAACCGTCAATAGTCGGTCTTACAAGACCGAAGTTATGCAAGGTAGGATATGTGGAAATCGCCATGTTGGAAGAAATAATCACTTTTAAAAGCATGGGGTTTTCATTATCCCCAAAAGTTTTACCTACTATCTTATTGCATTTTCCCATTAATTCAAAAACATCTTTCTTAATTGCTTTAATATCTAATTCTGATGCAAGTTCTGTATCAAGAATCATACCCGGAAGTATGGGAAAACCTAATTCTGCAAATTCATTTGCTTGCCTTCCGCGTATACCCAATAGTTCAGGATTAACTTTTTGAGAGATAATATCTTTCTGACTAAAAAAATGTATTCTTGCGTCCATATTCATTTCCTCATTTAGAATAATTTAAGCACGGAATTTACAGGTCCGCGCAGGAATGCTTCAAACATCTTACTTGCACCTTGTGCAAGATAACGCTGTAATTTAGCCACATCTTTAATTTCATTTCCGGCAACAGCAAACTCAATGGCAGTTCCATGTTTTACTTTGCCCCATTTAAACAATGAGTTAATATCGAGGATTCGCTCACCTTCATAATAAATATACACTACAAGGTTTGGGTGTTTTGCGTTATAACTGGCGATAATTTTTTTCCATGCTTCTACATTTCCATTATGGAAAAGCTCATTTTGTACCACAACAGCATAACGCGGAGTCATCTTTGAAGGACCTTTTACAGGAGCGGGAGCTGCTGCCGGTTTTTTCTCAGACGCTGCATCTGTTGTTTTCTTGCTTGCACCGGTTTTTGGTTTCTCCGCTTTCACCTTTGCAGGTTTTTCTTCTTGAGTTTCTTGTTTAGGTTTGGAAACTTTCTTTACTGTAAAACTGCCTTTGGTAAGAGAGTCGGGGATTGTTACTTTTGCGCCTTGAAATAAATTTAATGCAAGTTTCGCCGCTTTCTCACAATCTGCGTTAGTTTCTTTTCCGCGAAGCCCTGCAAAAACTACCAGTAATTCCCTTTTGCGAAGCTCGCCAAAACCGGTTAATTCTTCTTCTATTTTTGGATTTGCTATTAAAAGACCCATTTCAGGATGATAATAAGCCGCAACAAGGTCTACACCATTCCACTTTCCGAATTCTTTTGCAAGACCCGATAAATCATCGACTGTAGCAGAAAGGTTTGCAGAAGCGGATTTATACCCCATTTTATCAACCAATAACATCCTTAATAAAATGCCTATTCTATTACTTGTTAATTCTTCAGCATCTTCCGAATCCATTTCATAAATAATATCTGCAAGATTTTTTGATTCGGCATCTCCTGTAATTTCAATTGTTTTTTTTATATGCCTGACCGCGCTATTAAAACCTGAGCGGGTAGAAAGTATCTCAAGATTAAAGCTATCTGCCATATTCTCTCCTTAAAAACATTTATTTTATTAATTCACTAAAAAAAAGCGCCCCCGAGATAATAATCGGGGGCGCCTCGTAAACATTTTTTCCCAAATTAGGGACTTCGTTGTACGGTTCCCTAAATATTAGACTTCTGCAAGACCTGCACCGCCACCGCGAGCCGGTTTTTTCTTTGCTTTTGATTTTGTATCAACTGCGCCTTTCTTTTTTGCTCCGCCGGTTTTAGAAGCTGCGGTTTTTTGAGCCGACTTAGGGGCTGCAATTGATTTTGTTTCTGCGGCGGTATCTTCTTCAGTAACACTGCTGAAAGATTGATTGATATCATCACGTACAGTTGATCTTCTGCGGCTGAATGAAGCAAAAGCTGCATCTGCAAAACCTTTGGATACACCGTGGAGGAATTCATTAAGTACGTTTGCCATTGCATCCAAAGTAGCTTTTTTACGTTTGATTGATGTAATGTCTACATCCAATAAGAGACCGGGCTGGAGATGGTAGGGATTGATCATATAATCAAACCTGAAATATTCACTTTCCAACCAAGCAAGCCTTTCTTCCATTACACGTCTTTCAATCGGATACAGGAAGTCGTACATTTTTTTCATGCGGTCGCGCATCCTGATAATTCTGGTGCGGAGTCTGTCTTTTTCAAAAATATAAGTGCGGTTGGATTTTTCAACTTCGGTTTCCGCAGGTTTAACAAAGGAAATCTCGTCCCAAACCTTGGCTATATCTTCGTAAAGAGGCTCTCCGGTTTTATCTTTAATAAGTTTTTTGATTTTTTCTTTGTTTTTATTAGATAAATCATCGAAATCTTCGACAGCAAAACCTTTTTTCTTTTCCTGATAAATTACCTCAAGAACATCCCAAAGATGCTGGATTTCTGTTTCAAAACTCTTAAGCTGGACATCATAAGCTTTGCGGTCTTCGATGAGCTGGGCGTTATCAAAATACCGTAATTTAACAGAATAGCGTTCATCCGGTAAGTTTGCGATATCTGTGTCTTCATACTCGCGGATAATTACTTCGCGTCCGTTTTTAAGATTTTCTATGTACTGATAGCCCATCTTGGAAGTATCAAGGATTGCGGTGATTGAGTTAATCGCTGTGTTAAAGCCGCGGTTACGGATATTTTCCATGTCGATGATCTTCTTGATGTTTTCACGTATTTTAAGAGCGTCAAAGTCTTCAGGGTCAATTTCAGCGCGGAGATCGGAAATTCTTTCCATGAGTACTTTTGCCACAAAGGAATAGCGCTTGGATTTGGCGTTTTCTTTATCATCTTCTGTGAATTGATCAACCTTACTTAATTTTGCAAAAATGATTTCACTGTCTGAAAGTTCTTCTTGTTGCTCGTCGATTCTTTCATCTTTGATTTGTTCGATAATTTTATCAATACTGTCTATAATGTGTTTTGCTATTAAATCTTTGATAAGATATTCAACTGTTACCTGATAATGGAAGATAGGGCTGATAAGTTCTGAATCAAGAATGTTAACAGAAAGCTTTACATCGGTAACTGTTTTCGGTTTTATCTGGTTATCTTTGAATGCGCATTTTACGATAGAATAAGCGTTCTCACCGCGGACGAAAGCGCCTGTATCGGTCTTCTGGCGGAGTATGCTGTTGGTGTGGGTTTCAAGTTCGTTAACCCCCCTTTGAATGTGACCCTGCAAGTGACCGTACATATTAACTACAGATTTTTCAATTTCACCGGTGTTGAACTTATCGGCGCCGCCAACGGCGTCAAGAAGATCGGCTATTTCTTTAGGTGTATAGCGGGTTAAGACTTTTGTTTCTTCTTTGTCTACAAAGTTCCTGACTTTTTTTACCATTTCATCTTCAGTTGTTACCATGTAACGATTGAACATATTCTGGTAATTTTGGTTGAAGTAATTGTACAGTTTTTCTTTGAGGCCGCCCATTACATCAAGCCGTTCAAGAACGTCTTTGGGCAATCTTGCCGTCAGGTGGTGGATTACCTTATTGGTTTCTTCTTCCAATAATAATTGTACCTCAGCCTGTTGATCACGATATTCCTGTGCTAATGAATTTCGTGAACCGACTGCGCTTGGTTTTTCCGGATGGAATACATTCGGCGATTTGGGCAGATCAATTGCTCCCATATAATTCTCCTTAAATATTATAGTTTTTAACTACAGACTTATTACAGAATACCATATAAATGTTTTACTTGTAAAGCCTTTTTTGAGAAAAATACCTCTGTTTTGACGGTAAAAATCAAAAAAAACAACAGTTATAATAACTTCATGAATAAGAACTAGCAAATTTTCTTTAAATGTAATAAAATACATATATGGTACTAAAATATTCCAAATTTTTATGGGTTCTGCTTTTTACACTTTTCTGCTTTTCCCCATTATACGGGCAGCGCGATCCCATTAATGTAAATTTGATAATTGACGGCTCCTCTTCTTTTACAAGTGTAAAAGATAAAATTACACCATGGTTAATAGAGAGACTTGAAAAAATATTAGTGACAGGAGACAGAGTAACAGTCTGGAGTGCAGGCGCTTCTTCAAGAGTGCTTTATACAGGAACGATGAACACCCAGTCTGATAGAGATGCTTTAAAAAACAGTATCCGTGAAATGACAGGTGCGGACTCTGCTTCTGATTTTTCAGGCGCTTTAAATGATGCTTCAAAACGGCGCGGTTCTCCGGAAACGCAAGTTTCCTCAGGTTACAGCTATACTTTAATGATTAGCGCAGCTTCCGGGCTTACCACCCTTCTGTCAGGGCCTCAGGCGAATCTCCTGCGTTTTTCAAGAACAGAAGAATTTTCCGGTTGGAGAGCTATTGTTGTGGGTCTTGATATAGACACAAAGGTAAGAAGAGCGGCGGCGGCTTTTATTCAATAAAAAATAAAAAAAGAAGGCGGCATCGTGTTTGATAACATCCTTTCATTTTTAGATCGCCATCAATCATTTATCCTCACTACACATGATCCCTCTGATCCTGACGGGATAGGATCTGAACTGGTTATGTATTCTGTTTTAAAAGCAAAGGGGAAAAAAGTAAAAATCATCAATTCATCCAATGTCCCTAAACATTTGGAATTTATCAATAATGTTCAAGACCAAATAGAAGTATGGGATAAAAAAATACATGCATGCTTACTTAAAGATTATGCCCTTTTAATATTGGATACTTCAGAAGAATTCCATCTGGGACCTGTCAGGGAAGCGGTAAAAAAAGTTAAAGAAACCTTTATCATTGATCATCATGAGCCTAAACCCTTCTCTAAACTTAATGGATATGTAGATTCAACTGCCGCTTCAACGGCAGAGATAACCATAGCGATTGCATGTTCTTTAGGTATTAATCTTGACGCTGACACTGCGACAGCAGTATACACAGGTCTTGTCTCAGATTCAGGTTTTTTCTCATATCCTAAAACCAGTACAAGAACCTTTGACGCTGCAATTAAAGCGATAGAATGGGGAGCAGTTCCAAATTATATATATAAACAACTTATGGAAAATTCTTCCTGCTCGGCGCTGCTCCTTCAAAAACAAGCCCTTGCCAATCTTGAGTTTTACGCGGGAAAAAAAATAGCTTTAATGATTCTGCATAACGGGGACTTTGAGATAACCGGGGCGGAATTTGAGGAAACTGAAAATTTAGTAAACATCCCCTTAAGAGCAAGGGAAATTGAAGTCTCTATTTTAATTAAAGAAAAACCTTCAGGGGAAATTTTTTGTTCTATGAGATCCAAAGGGAAAGTAAATGTAGCGAAAATCGCCCATGAATTCGGAGGCGGAGGGCACTTAACAGCGGCAGGATTCAGACGTACTATAAAAATCGAAGAAATAGTAAAAAAAATCCTAATTTACGTGGAATCACATTTAAAAATGTGATATTTTGAAAATAATTCAACCTTTACGTTTCGGAGGTTTAGGTTATAAAAATTTGGGGTCAGCGTTAAATGAAAAAAACATTTATTGGTTTTTCCATCGGTATTATAGTATTGTCAATCTTATTGATAATTTTCCTTGCTACAGGTTTTTGGAAAAACTTTTTTTATCCTGAAGAAGATGAAATTACAAGAACAAGAATCATAACACCTCGCGAAGTAAACCCCTTTGATATTTTAAATCCTTCTAATAATATAGATTGGAACGAAAGCTATAATACAAAAATACCAATGGATGAAGGTGAAAATGTCATCGCTATATTAAACAAAGAAAGCGAAGAAGGATTTGCCGAAGAACAATTTGCAGTTTATCAGAATTCGGCTCAGGCGTTCATACATATCGCTTTTTTAAGTTATGACGATAACACAAGGGCTTACAGACGGATGTGGGATTTACCGACTGCCGCAACCCGCCCTGAAACTATTTCGCTCTTCAGCCAGGATTTAATAGGTGATAGGAATAACTGCATCATCGTTACAGGGATGAACAACAGCAATGAACATACAATGACTATTTTCAGACGCGCTTCAGGGCAAAGATATTCCGCTTATAATAAAATAGCGGAACTTCAAATAGCGGGTTCAATCGTTATCCAGGAAGCGGGGAGATCTCTCGCTTATCAACAAGGCATCGCCAGAGGATCAAGTTATAATATCGCTTCCTACGGTCCTGACCCCGCTTCTTCAAATATATTAGATCAAATAGAAACGACTTATTCATATAACCCGTACAGCGAGCGTTATGTACAAAGCACCGTAACGAGGCTGCCGGGCTCGCAAATCGAACAAAGACGATTAAGGGAATTGTTAAGCGGAGTTCCCGGCGTTTTTGAAAATTTCATGCATGACCTTTGGTACTATGTAAGTCCGCAAGGCACTATTGATGCTAAACAGTATTTATACTTTGATCCTGTAGGAAGGGAAATCATTTTTTACGGTGATGACGCTCAACAGGTATTCCGATGGCAAAGCTCAACCCCGAAAAGGTTAGGGCTTTACATAAGAAGTCAAAATATTTCTATTAGCACTTTATTACGTTTTATTGATATTGAGTTAGAATCTCTTGACAGTGTAAAAATCAGCGTCAATGAAGATGTCCGGTTGAAAATTACAGTAAGCACAACCTGGGATGGCTCTTACCGCAGAGCCGGATCTGCAAACATGGGAAAGCAAACAAACCCCATCAAAAACGCAGTTAACGCGCTTTACGATTCATCATGGGGAAGAATCCAATTTAATGACACAGGCGAGTATTCAATTAATTCAAGCGGGAATATAAGACGTGGCCGCTATCTGTTTTATGAAATTGATAATAACGAGCTTTTAGAACTGCGCCCTGATAACGGCTCGGAGACCCGCATGGTTTATAAAACAGAAAACGCTGCGGGTGTAAAACTCCTTTCAAGGGTAAGGATAGGTACAAACGGAATTCACGATTTACTGGAACCGCCTGTCACACTGACACCGGTTAATAATTAACAGAGAACAAAGAAGAAGCCTCTGTTTATTAATTAAACAACACCTTGATCCATCATTGCTTTGGCTACTTTTTTAAAGCCTGCGATGTTTGCGCCTATCACGTAGTTGCCCGGTTTGCCGTATTCTTCGGCGGCTTTGTCTATACTATGGAAAATATTCGCCATGATGTTTTTAAGTTTAGCGTCAACTTCTTCGAAGGACCAGGAAAGACGCGCGCTGTTCTGTGACATTTCAAGCCCTGAAGTCGCCACCCCTCCCGCATTCGCCGCTTTGCCGGGGAAGAAAGCAACCCCTTTTGAAAGGAAGTATTCAGTAGCGTCCATAGTGGTGGGCATGTTCGCGCCTTCGCCGACTATCTTACATCCATTGCTTACAAGTTTTTTTGCGTCTTCAATTAAAAGTTCATTTTGAGTGGCGCAAGGAAGAGCAATATCACAGGGGATATCCCATACCCTGCCCTTTGCTATATCTGTATAGACCGCTTCTTTATGAATATCTGTATATTTAGAAATTCTTTCCCTGTTAATAAGTTTGATATCTTTTATAGTATCAAGATTAAGACCTTCTTTATGATAGATACTGCCGTTACTGTCTGACATACTTACAACAGTCGCCCCTAAGGACATAACCTTTTGTGCTGCAAAGATAGCGACATTGCCGCTGCCTGAGATTGCTACTTTTTTACCTTTAAAATTATCACCTGTTTTATTAAGATATTCTTCGATTATATAAATAAGCCCATAACCTGTCGCTTCTGTTCTGGCAAGGCTTCCGCCCCAACCTATCCCCTTACCTGTTAACACACCTTCAAAGCGGTTTACTATTCTTCTATATTGACCGTACATAAAACCGATTTCCCTTCCGCCTACGCCGATATCGCCTGCGGGGACATCGGTATCAGGACCGATATGACGATACAATTCTGTAATGAAGGATTGGCAAAAACGCATCACTTCGTTGTCGCTCTTTCCTTTAGGATCAAAATCAGAGCCGCCCTTGCCGCCGCCCATAGGGAGACCTGTAAGCGAATTTTTAAAGGTTTGTTCAAAACCCAAGAATTTGATAATGCTTAAATTTACCGATGGATGAAAACGCAAACCGCCCTTATATGGTCCGATTGCAGAATTATACTGCACGCGGAAACCGCGATTAACCTGCACCTTGCCGGCATCGTCCACCCAGGGGACTCTGAAAATGATAGCGCGTTCAGGTTCTACCATCCTTTCTAAAAGGCCAGATTTTTCATAAATATTATCCTGATCAACGATAATCCTAAGTGATTCTAAAACTTCCTTCGCAGCCTGTATAAATTCAGGTTGCCCTGCATCTTTTTTCTCGATTGAAGCGATGATTGTGTCTATGTAACTCATATTTTCTCCTTGTGTTTTTTTATACTAAATTGAGGATTGTGTCAATTAAGCGGATTACACTTATGCCAGAAACGTAATATCTTTCTTTGTGATCATAGTGAATACATCAATGATCCAGCCGATTCCAAAGATGCCGCCTGTTATGATCCAGAGCAGTCCTACTAATGCATTACCGCGAAGGATGCGGTTGATTCCTTGTACGACAGGGTCGAAAAAGATTGTGAGGATCAAAAGAACTTCCCAGCCTAATTTGTCTATTTCTGTTCTTGCCATTCTATTACTCCTAATTAATGATATGTGATGATTGTATATAATTTTTTAAATTATTTCAACTTGAATTAAAACCCTTTTCTTCCTAAGTCTTTAATAATTTTTACATATATATCCGGTATATTTTTTCCAGATATTTTCTTCATTTTATAGTCAAGTATTTCCGCATTTTGCAGAAATTTCGCTTACAAGCCCGTCATTTTTGCAGATATTTTTCTTTGAAAAAATCTAAATTAGGCGGAAAGAAAGCGGCATCCATAGCTCTTCCTTTATAAAGTTCAAAATCGTCCATTATTCCATTTCCATTTTGCTGTTCGTTATCAATAATAAGATCGTATGATATATTCATCCTCGAATTAACATTACCTTTTTTATATTCACTTGTAATATTGTTAATATCATCATTACTAAGAAATCTCTCTATAAATATATAATAATGATTCAACATATCATCAGATGCTTTTTTTACAGTTAAGGGATCGCTGATTTTTGAAAGTATTACATTGCCTTTTTCCTCTGTAAAAATCAATTTAAAATCCTTGCCGTATTCTCCATTCTCGTCTACTTCTTCATTAAGAAACACGGAAATATTTACTTCATCTTTATTTAATGTAATTTCATAATCTCCGATAAAAATATTACCTCTTGTATAATCAAAGTATCCAAGCTGATAATCTCCCATATATTGAAGCGGAATACAAAAATAACTGCCGTTTTCATTTTTCAACAGAAATACGGACAGAGTATTTTTTAAAGAAAAATTGAATTGATTTGTACAATTTGAGAGAAGAATTGTAATAAAAAAACAGAAAATATAAGGATTTATTATTTTCATTTAAGTTTCTATTATTATATTAATCCCATCTTTTTGCAACTTATTTTCAGAAACCCGCTCTAAATAATTATGAAACAAATAACAAACCAAAAAGTTTTACTTCAATTATGCTTTAATGCGTTTACTATGCTTAGTGAAGGGAAAAGTTGCAGAAATATCACTTACAAACAGATGGCAGACCGTTCACGGCAGATCGGCTCTCTTCTAAAACGAATGGGAGTGGAAAAGGGCGGTAAAGTCTTATTAATCTCGGAAAACAGCCCGGAGTGGGTAACGGCTTACTTCAGCATCGCGTTTGCAGGGGCGGTGCCGGTTCCTTTACATGCAGAGCTGTCATTTGAACAGATACAAAATTCGATTGCAGATTCCAATATTTGCGCTGTTTGCCTTAGCCGTTCAATGTCAGAAAAAATTGCTACTTTAAAAGAACTTTCAAACCTGCCGTTTTTTTATATTGATACGATGAAAGAAAACAGACATTCAAATGTAGAGATTCTTATATCATTAAACGGCGATGTACAAAAAGCGCTCATGCCCTCCCCTTCCCCGATAATCGCAAAAACGGTAGCGGATACGGCAAAGCAAGCTTTAGAAGAGCTTCGATCTTTTATGGTTATTCATCCTTTAAGCTATGCTCACTAATAAAAGTATATTTTAATGAATTACCTTGCAATTAAAAAATCGCTGAAACCCCATGAGTATTGAACAGGTTTTTGCTGATATAAGAAATTTTTCCCTTCGGTTAACCTCATAACCGTATCACGCACATAACCTGACAACTGCAACACGCTTATTTCCGCATCGCTACGGGGTTTTGCCATCCCGTCAAGACCGCGTACAACACTGTAGGTAAACAAACCGTGCTTATATTGATTGCTTTCATAAGACGGTTTATCACCTTCGCTTGATGACAACATATAAGCGTTTGTGCGTCTGAGCGAATACATAAATTGATTCATATCCATGCCGCCTGATTGACAAGCATCTATAAAAATCAATCTTCTTCCCGGCATATTTAGCGCCGCTTTAAAGGCTTCGTCAGAGATAGCGTAATTCTGGTTTACTTTTCCGTTCTGCATAACCGCGTCTTTGGTTAAAAAATAAAATTTCCCTTCTTCATTAATCCCATGACCTGCCATGAATAAAAGTACTACATCTCTCTGCCCCGCTCTTTCTAAAAACTTAATGCCGTTACGGACATTTTCTGCCGTCGGTTCTATTTCCCCATCTGTTATAAGATACGTGTTAACAGTTTTGAAACGCTTCCCTTCCTGGCTTTTAAACGCTCTCACCAATTCTTTCGCGTCATTACCGCAGTAACTGAGGCTTTCTAAGCCCGGCAACCTGTCCGTCATAGCGTTGTCATATTTATTGACACCTACCGCTAATATCCACAAATCGGGAAGCGGCGCTTCAACACCCCGCGGCGGCTGCCAATTTATATTTACACTCCCGATGTATCCTGAATAACCCCATGAAACCCCGTTATACGCCATTACCTCGATGCGGTTGTTTCCTCTTTCAATCATGGTTACAGGTACGTTAAATTGCACAGATCTTTGATTGCCGCTTACAGAAAGCCCTCCTGTTTCCGCGCTAAGACCGTTTGTACCGGTAACCGTTTTTAGCTCGTTATCTCCGAGACGTACCCCGTTTACAAGAATTCTTATATCTTCGATAGAGCGATTTTGATCGGTAACTTTTACAGAGATATTTACCATGCCGTTTCCTGCCGTTACAGTGCTTCCTGTTTCAGGAGAAAGAATGTGGATTACAGGTGGTTTGAACTGCGTCGCTTGTTGTATTGTAAATCTCGGTTTTTCGGGATCCCGCAAACCTCTTAAACGCGATTCCACTATATTAGGTTTGTAGAAAAAATCACTGTAAGCGTCCATGCTGCTTAAATCATTCCCGTTTATAAGAACATTAATATAACGGTCTCCCCTTGTTGAACCACGGTAAAAACCGTCAGGGGTAATGCAAAGCCATTCACCGTCCACTCTGGCTACAGCCTTTGCTGCAATTATTGAAAGCCCGCGCCCTGAAATTGATGTTTGATTATCCTCGCCGATGAAGCAGGCGAAAGCTGCAAGTTCCCTGAAATTAGCCGCATTGTAAATCCGTGCTGTACCGTCTCCGACACCGGCGATGATGCGCTTGCCGCCTGAACTGTAACGGATAGAATTTATTCCGCCGAATAAAGTTTTCTTTATTCCCTTATACTGCATCGCTCCTCTGCCATTGCCTTCCCACAATTGAATCGTATTTGATGAATCAATGCCCGCTATTAAAGAACGACCGTCAGGGCTAAAAGCAAGAGAACGTGCAAGATTTCCTGTATTCCATGATTGATTTTTTCCTGAATTGATATCCCAAATAGTGACTTTATTGTCTACACTGCCTGAGGCAACGAATCTGCCGTTAGGGCTTACAGCAACCGACTGCACATAAGAAGCATGTCTGAATGTTTTCTGTAAACGGTATGTTCCGCCTGCCGCTTCCCAAACAATAACCAAATAATCCTGAGAACAGGAAACCAGAATACTGCCGTCACTGTTAAACGCAAGTGAAGCAACTCCGACCAAATGCCCGGTAAGAGTCATTGCTTCTCTTCCTGTTTCTACATCCCAAATACGGATTGTTTTGTCGCTTGATGCCGAAGCAAGAAGCTTACCATTCGGATGAAATGCCAAACCTTGAACGAAATTAATATTCCCCTGATTAGCTTGAGGAGGGAAGTCAAAACTATATAATTCCGCTCCTGTATCCGCATTCCATATCTTTAGTTGATTATTTTCACCTACAGCTCCTGCCGCAACAAGGTTACCGGTCGGGCTGATTGCCGCCGAATATATATGCCCGATATGTTCAATGCTTCGTTCAATAACTCCGGTTTGCGCGTTCCATATATTCACTTTCTTTCCGCTGGAACCTGTAACAAGACGTTTGCCGTCATTGCTCAAAACGGCTGCGTAGATCGGATCGGACTTTTCTATATAGGTATTGATACTCTGCCCGGTTTGCGCGTCATACCTCATAGCGTCATTCATTGAACTGCTTATAATTTGTTTACCGTCAGCGCTCCAATCAATTGAAAATACAGTATTAGAATGATCTGAAAAACGGCGTATTTCATTGCCTGTCGCAGCGTCCCAGATCATAATTCCTCTTTTTATATCAAAGGCATAAAAAATACCGCCCGCAGTAACTATCTGCTTTCCGTCAGGGCTGAATTTTGCGCTATTGACCGCACCTTGTAAAATGCTTCTTCCAATTATTTGGCTTTGCCCTGTATCAACATCCCATATTCTTGCGCTTGCATCCATTGCCGCAGACACAATCTTCCGGTTATCAGGACTCCACGCAACCGATAAAACCCTGTTTGTATGTCCTGAAAAGGTGTTGAGTTTAACACCGGTCTCGGCGTTCCATATTGCTACAGTTCTGTCATGCGAACCTGATGCTATACGTCTGCCGTCAGGGCTGTATTCGGCGGAAATAACAGCTCCTGTGTGACCGGTAAGAGTTCTGATTGTTCTGCCGTTTGAAACATCCCAGACACGAATTGTATTATCATCCGAGGCTGAAACCAAAAAACGGCTGTCCGGGCTGAATGCGACGGAGAAAACTGTGTTTCCGTGTTTTAAATTGTTAAGTTCGCTTGAATCAGCAGAGAAAGCGGCATTTCTAATTTTTATTACGCCGTCAACGGATCCGGAAGCGATAAATTTCCCGTCAGGACTCCACGCGACTCTAACAACCGTTTTTTCATGACCGTAAAATGAACGTAAAAGGATGCCTGTCTCAGCTTCCCATATTTTTACCGCTCCGTCACCGTGCCCTGTCAGCACATAACGGTTATCCGGACTGTATACAATGCTGTTAATAATTCCCGAAATTTGAGGAAATACTCTTACGGCTGATGAATCAGTATCTCTCCATGAAGGATCTTCGTATATGTCCCTTTCTTGAGCACTAAGCTGACCTGAAAAAGTAAAGAATGTAAATAAGAGCAGCCAAGAAAGGGAAAATTTCTTTAGGTTCATAGTTCTTAGTTTGTCAATTCAAATGATCTTGCCGTTTCTTCAAACAAATCATTATATTTCTCAGCGAAATCAGCTATAACCGCAAAATTTACTTGAATAATTTTTTTATTTCCGGGGAAATAATAATCTGTAATAATAGCAGGTCTTCCGTCAGGCAGGCTTATATTAGCTATTACTCTTTCTCCTTTCAAACCCTTCGACGTAGTAAAAGCTTCCCGTTTTACTGAGATTATGCTAGGATTTCGATTAAGACTTGCCATTACACTTCTTATAACAAATACATCTACTTTGGCGCTGGTATTATAAACAGCAAAAGCGATGGTCGGAGTATAATCTTCTTCCGGACCCTTAAGTCCTTTAAATGGTGATCCCGGATTTTCAATTACAGTGAAGCCCTCAGGTGTTATAATTGAAAACCCATTCTTCTTGTCAATCCTTTCTGCATGCTTCTGTTGTGCCATAAGCGGTGCCGCTGTCATTGCCACTACAATAGCAATTGTAATAAATAAAAAAACCTTACTTTTCATAATTTTCTCTCCTGCATAAAATTTTCAGACTCAAGTCCGGTAACATTATACATTTTTATACTAAAATAAACAAGTAATTTAGAAAAAAAATACAAAAATATGGCTTATTAGCTCCCCTTGCCCCTTTGTTTCCTTTTCAATTAAAATAATTAATATGGCAATATACATCGAACCGAAAGTGCTAAAAGGTTTCAGGGATTTCCTCCCTCAAACTGAAATTATAAGGCGCAACCTTATAGAAAACATTGAAAATACATTCCGATCCTTCGGCTTTGTCCCGATTGACACACCCGCTCTTGAATACGCGGAAATTCTGCTCGGCAAAGGCGGCGGCGAAACCGAGAAACAAATTTACCGTTTTAAAGATAATGGGGAGAGGGATGTCGCTCTTCGTTTCGATCTTACCGTTCCTTTTGCGCGTTTCGTTGCGGCGCATAAAGGTGAATTATGTTTCCCGTTTAAAAGATATCATATAGGAAAAGTATGGAGAGGTGAAAACACCCAGAGAGGGCGATACCGTGAATTTACACAGTGCGATTTTGATATCATAGGAAGTAACAGCCCATCATCAGATTTCGAAATAATTTATTTAATACGTACAACCTTTTTAAATTTAGGTGTCGATGTTTCAATCCATGTTAACCACCGCGGATTATTTAATAGATTTTTAACTAACATCGGTCAGATAGAAAAATCTGTAGAAGTACTGCGTACTGTTGACAAACTTTCCAAGGTAGGAGAAGAAGAAACACTCAAAAGTTTAAGCGAACTTACAGGAGAAGCTAACGCGCAAAAAATCTTAGAGTTTATCGGAGCTAAGGGAAGTTTCTCGGAAATATTAAATCGCATAATAGAATTATCTGGAGGGCCTTCCCCTGAATCAGAAAGGCTGGCATCACTTCAGAATTATATGATTGACACAGGCACCGAGCCTTTTATTTTATCGCCTTCAATCACAAGGGGTTTGGATTATTACACAGGTGTTGTTTTTGAAACTTTTTTAAAAGAACTTCCCGATATCGGCTCAATCTGTTCAGGCGGGCGATACGACAATCTTGCAGGGTTATACTCAAAAGACAAGGAAGCGGTAAGCGGTGTCGGCACATCCATCGGTCTTGACCGTTTGATAGCAGCTCTGGAAGCACTTGAAAAACTTCCTTCTGCAAACGCTCACACAACAGCTATCGCCTGTCTTGATATTGAAAAATCAGGGCAGTATCACGCTTTAGCGCAGAAATTAAGAGAAGAAGGTGTTTCATGTGAAGTGATGCTTGATCCAAATAATGAGAAACAGCTAATAAAACAATTCATGCTTGCGGAAAAAAAAGGTTTGCGTTATGTGATTATTCCCGGTGAAAAC